>Ga0181553_10003423_pt1 | contig 13726 bp, 10 predicted proteins | sample 011ome_17_FD_133753 | JGI IMG/M metagenome (GOLD analysis project Ga0181553, IMG submission 133753) | Coastal salt marsh microbial communities from the Groves Creek Marsh, Skidaway Island, Georgia - 011502XT metaG (megahit assembly) | ecosystem: Environmental > Aquatic > Marine > Intertidal...
AGGCGAAGGCGAGGGCCAAGGCGAAGGCGAAGGCCAAGGCGAGGGTGAAGGCGAGGGTGAAGGCGAGGGTGAAGGCGAAGGCGAAGGCGAGGGCCAAGGCGAATCAGAAAGTGAAACAGATGGCGAAGGTGAAGAAGGCGATGGTGAAAGTGATTCACAAGGCGGGGACGAGGACAGTGACGATGAACAAGAGGCTGAAAAAGACCCGCTTGAAGAGTTGATGGAAGACCTGTTCAAAGAGGAAGACCAACCTCAAGAGCAGACCCCTGAACAGCAACGCGCAACGGACGCGATGATTCAGGAAGCATATACCGAGCAAAAGGAGCAATACCGAGCGCAGAACAATGAAGCTCAGTCCCTGCTTCGTGACTTGGCTGAAGGAAACGACATTCAGGTCAACTACAAGAACGACCTGACTCAATACTTCATGGCGGGTGGTAGCATTCCTACGAACCCGTACCTGAAGAAGGTTAAAGAGGTCATTAAGCAGGTCAAAAAGCCCGGTAAGAAAACTGCTTTGAAGATGTCTGACATCCCACGTTACATCGACGCGGGACCGGACAATGCAATGAAGTTCTTCCTGCTCAATTTTCAGACTGTCCTGAAGAAGCACACATCTTTCCGCACGGGAGATTCACCCTATGCTTTGACATTGGCTGAAAGCGTTCCTCTGCTCGTTTACAGGGACGTATTTATGTTCCGTGATGCATGGATTCCCAATACGCAAGAGGGCCAAGAAATGAAGTCATCCATTAGCATGATGGAGGCTGTCATCAATCAACAAGTGCGAAAGCGTTTGAATGAAAACGCAGAAAACACCGGAATCAAGGTTCACATCTTGGATTCGAAGTTGCAGGAGTTTCAGGAATATGATGAATCAGAGCTTCCGAACCAAAACAAAGGCTTGTTCAATCAAGTGGTTTTCAGCTATGAGGACTTTGTTGATGTATGCCATAAATGGACGCTGAACCTGTGGTTTGGACAGCCTCATAACAACACAACATACTTGTACAATTCAGCAAGTTTTACGTCTACTACGGGCAGGGGTAGAACCAAGTTTGCGAAAACGATAAGGCCGAACCATGCTGAGGCTCTTGGCTTTCAGCAAGCTTTGATGCTTCGGGCTCTCATGGAATATGAGAAGGAGAATTGGGGGGGCAAGACGATTCTATGTGGAAGCACTGCTGATGTGACGCTGAAAAAGCTCATTGACATGAATGACATCAATGAGCACTACTTTATTGGTGTCGAGTCTTATGGACAGATGGGTCTTGCGTTTGGTGACTATAAAACGGCTAAGACAGCAGGAGGCATTTTTGATGATAGCGCACTTATGGTTGCATCCCGGCAAACACCTGCTGAAAGGTCTCGCGGCGGTGGTAAAACCCGCGCACAGATGATTGACAAGGATGGCAATATGGTCAACTTCGCTGATTCAGAATACTATGATGCGTTTCGTGGTCCGGAATTGGACGAAAAGGCTAAAAAGAAAGTCGGTGAATTGACCTTGGGTCAAATCGCCTATATGTTCATTCACGCTGAGTATGAATTAAGCAATCAAGATGATTATCACAGTCGTCCAAGTCAACTGAATCGCGCCTATGAAGACACATTTTACTTCTCAGTCATGAAGGGCAAATGCCCTGTGCGGTCCACGGGAAGTGACTATCAGTTTTATGTGCGAACCAACGGCTATGACCAAAACATCAATTTTGGAATCAAGTTCAGCGTAGATGGGGAAGATTACTTCGTAAACATTCAGGCATTTCCACGGGCTCAAACGGTCTTGGGATTCAGGAATGACTCTCCGGCTGTGTCACGAGCTTTTGATGGACAACGCGGCGACTTGAGAGGCTTTTTGGAGCCCATAATTTCACCTATCACGGGTGTTTGTCTTGAAGCCGGAATGATTCACAATCAGCGCAGTCAAGCACTCTTGAAGAATGCGGTTAAGACGGATGAATACAATGAGGTTCTTGAAAAAATCAAGACTGTAGATATGACAAGTGCGGCGTTTGACATGGTCGCAACTCCAATTCTTCCTACTCTGTATGAGCAACCTGAAGAATATGCGAACCGCTATGTACAAAACCATCGGTGCTATGTGCATTCGGAGAATGTGTATGAGACTTATCTCATTCAATTCTTGTCTCTTGGCATTGCAAATCCACTGATTCACTCCAACCACAAATCCGACGACTACCATGTAAATACGAGAAGTGGGGCGGACAATCAGGTCAGTCAGAATTATTGCTTCTTGAACTATGAGATTCTTGGTGGTGTAAGCGAATTTGATTGGATGAGCGTCACCAAGTCAGCAATGGAAATCCATTGGGAGCAATTCGTGAAATATGGTGCGGTGGTTGATTATGATGTCAACAGAAAAAGCTTTGTTTACCATGAGGAGGTAAAAAATTTCTTGGACAGTGATGACCACAGAGACACTCCCCTTTGCCCTCTTTGGTGGGTTGAGAACGTGAACAAGGGAAGCGGTTCCGCTTTCAGGCCAAAGTCAGATTTACCTGAAAATCTTACAGAGTCGGAAATCAACTTGCTCAAAGCCGCTCTGCGAATTGCTGAAGGAACAGAAGTCAATTCGTCACTTATTGAGACACTCGCAAAAAAATTCGCTGAGGGCGGAGTGGTAGACGATGCTCAAAAAATTAAGATGGGCAGTGAATACAACCTTACCACCAAGGACGACGTGGGGGAGTTGTTGCGCTTGACATTGATGATGCCGGGTGCTTGGGTTCTACAAAATGGAATTGAAGTTCCTGAAATAGACCACCGCTATTTTTATCCAATAAATCGGTTGGTTTTCACTGATTTGAAGGAAAAGCAAAGCATGGTTTTTACTCTCGCGAATGTGGGTTGTATGACCATGACTGCGACTGTAAAACAAGGCGGGAGCTTCACAGAAATTTTCTACTCGAAAGGCGCAAATGTTATGAGAGCCGACGAGGATTGGGACGACAAGATGTTGACCGTCTTCGACGAGCCAAGGATTAGTATCAGCATGAATACCTATCAAAACACGTTTACGTTGAGCTCTTTGATTGGTACAGATGAAAGGATTAAGCAGTTGGCAAATAAGAACAACTGCAACTTGGTTTTCCGCACCATTGCAACGCCCTTGGCTATGCCGATGGTCGAGGTGGGCTTTTCTGAGTCAGGACGAGGCAAGGGGAATAAATATGCGGGCTACTCAGCAATATTTGCGGGTATGGGGGGAGTGATTGGCATGAAGGCATTTGCTGATGCTCTTTCCGCCTACCCGGAGTTTGCCGCCGTTCACAATCCATACGCTGATGACAGGGGCAATACGACTCTTGTTTACGAGCCTTTGGTGAACATAGATGAGTTGTCATACCATTCCGACGGGACTTCCTACCCATCTCGGAGAGTTGAAAGAAACCAACTGTGGGTTCCCTTGAAAGCTATTGATGACAGCCAATTCCTTACTTACAGCCTCAATCAAGTCTTGAGTAATGCTTCAATTTGGGCTTTGTATCAAGCCACGATGATGGCGATTCCAACTTACAGCTATCAAGAATTGCCGAGCGCAACTCCTTGGACACAGCCTGTTGATGGAGCCAAGCTTTTCAAGCGCGGAACGGCGACCATGACAGAGCCATTGCAGAATCCTAAAACCGCATTGAAATCATGAGCGCACAAGTCAAAGTATTGAAGGAGGCTTTGGCCTTGCTTAACCGAAAAGGAGACTTTCGGTCAAAAGCAAAGTTTGAGCAAGCTTTCAATTCAGCGTTGGAGGCAATCGATTTGGCTCAAACTATTTCTCAGGAGAAGCCTCCTGTAAAGGTTGACGAACAGGTCGAAGACCTCAAATACTTGGAGGGTCTTTTCGACCAAGATGAGTTCAACGCAAAAGCGATTCTGACAAGGGCCCTGAAGTCGGTCAATACGGTTGCTAACATTTCAGTGCTTGCCACTCAGTATGGTACGATGTGGAAGTTGGTTGGAGCCATTATGAATCGGCTGACCGACCCGAACATGGAGCAGAAAAAGCGGCAAACTCTTGGTGCTTACCCAACTCCTACAGGACAGAAGTCAAGGTTGACCCCCGGAGAGCAATTGCAAGTTCGCGAACGCTTGTTTCGGAGTTGGTTTGGGGATTGGATTACAGCGGCAAATACAGGCAATTACAATGGAGTATCAAAGCTTGTTGACGAAGCCACAAAAGAGCCAATGGTTCTGTTTCACGGAACCGGACTGACCGACGAGCCATTTACCATGTTCCGAACAGATAGGACCATGACACCGGGAATCTACTTGAGTGACGACTTGGAGTATGCCGAATGGTTTGCTGTAAATGATGCGAACCGCACAGACCGAAAAGGAGGTGGTACTGTGCCCTACATCTACTCTGCATTTGTTCAGATGCTGAACCCGTTGGATTTCCGTGGGCTCGGACTGTCCAAACTGAAAGGGCAAGATGTTCTTGACATCATCTACGTCATGACAGGCTATGAAGTGCAGGACAAGGCCATTTTAAATTACGGCGACAGAGAGTCATTCCTATGGGTTTGGATGCGGTCAGTGCCGACCCTTTTGTCCGAGTTGCGAGACAACACGGAATTTGATGGGGTCTTATTTGAGGCTTTTAATCCAAGCTTTTTGAAAGACCCGTCTCAGGGAATCCCCAAGCTTGGATTAGAGGTACTTGCCTTCTATCCTAATCAGGTCAAGCTGACCGACGCTCTGCTGTTCAGCGGCATTGTAGACGATGTGCGCTTTGAACAAGGAGGACAAATTGACGAAGAATGATTATCGACAAAAATAAAATACGCTACGCCATTGTGCCGGACCTTCTTGGTGCGTCCGGATTAGTGGTGATTTACGATGGAAGTGTAGGTTGGGGTATCAGCAACAACGGAAACTGTGCCGTTTATGATTTAAGAAAAGTGGTCATGCCTATTGCCCTGTTCGTTGACGTGAATTCTGACACTTTCAAGCAAGAGCAGAACAAAGATTGGTTTCAAGTCACGGATGGGAACAAAGCCGGGGACTTAACCTATGGCTCAAATTCCATCGACTTACAGACTTTCAAAGACCAAATCTTTATAGACATTGATTTGCCTTTGCCGGACTTCCCAAATGCGACGTTGAATGTCAAGGGAACCCCCGGCAACACATTGAATTGGGAAAACATGGACGCGGCAATCATGGAGTCTTGGATTATGCCGGAGCTCTATTTGAAGTTGTTTTACGACGACCTAACAAGTAAAGATTTGCCCAACATTCCCGCAATTGGGCATATCAAATCTGACCCGGACGTAGAGGCCGCAATGATGTCAAACGTTCTGTTCTCCCTGAATTATTTTTTGAATACGATTGAAAATGGCTGAAGAAACTCGCCTACAACGCCTCGAAGACATCAAGGCCCGGTTTGCCGGAAATGATGCTGTTTTGCCGCTCGTGGAGAGTGCCATTACCAAGACCAAAATTCAGCAAGGTGTTGCCCCCAAAGAGGTGGTAGCACAAGCTTTGCTGACTGTATCAAAGGCCATGACCCAAGCTTCGTTGGCGGGTCAGAACCTTGACGAGGACGCAGTGAAGCGAGCTGTGCGCCAAGATTTGGCGGTCAACAAAATTCAGCTCAACGAGTTGGATGACACCATTCAGGCACTGCTCCAAGGTCAAAAGACGCAGTACAACATCACCGTCACTACTCCAAGCGGAAGCAAAGTGACGGGTACAGGCGTTATTGACCCTGCTACACTTGCTAATCCTCTTGTTCAGTTGATTCTGAGCGACATTACGGCTCGCAACAATGTCTACCTGTACGGCCCTGCCGGAACGGGTAAAACATTCGTTGCAGAGGAGTTGGCGAAAATGTTGGGTTGGGAACTCTTGACAGTGACTTGTAATCAATTCACCTCTCCGCTCAATTTGATTGGTGGTCAAACGATTGAGGGCTATCAAGAGGGGTTGGTCACTCGTGCATGGGGCAACCTTGATATGCGTGATGTGACTCAGCCGGATGGCACGGTTATGAAACAAAATGTGCCGGGCAATGTGCTCCTGCTTGACGAGCTTCCGAAGCTTGACCCAAATACCGCAGGTGTGATGAACGATGCATTGGCAAAAGTCAAGCGGCAGAAGTCAATTGAAAATGGCAAAGGCGTGAAGATTGAGATGAAGAATTGCTTCATCATTGCCACGGGTAACGTGAAACTCAATGAGATTGATGAGGACTATGTGGCAAACTTCAAGCAAGACCTTTCTCTCCAAGACCGTTTCGTTGGTAGCTGTTATCCAATCTTGGTGCAGTACACCTACCAAGTGGATGACATTATGAAGGGCTTCCTGTACATATGGGAGTACATGACGGATTTGCAAAAAGCAATTAAGGCAGAGGGGCTCTCGGCGCAAGCCTTTGTGTCAAACCGTATTATGGAAAGCTTGCGGGACACGCAGAAGGTCTTTGCAGGTAACTTTGCAGGGGCTCAATTACAGCCTGTTGAAGCGGGGCTTTTGCAAAAGCGCAAGAGCCTGTTGCAGGGCGTAAACAGCTTCTTGAGCCTGTTCAGCGAAGATGACCGAAACAAGCTCAAGCAGGGCGTTGAGATTGAAGTGGAAGAGGCCAAAAACGTTGGTGGTGGTCGTCAAATCTATGAGACCAAAAAGCGGATGTCTCAGTCCTATGAAGACTTTGAGCGCATTGCTCGGACCAAAGACGCTATGACACCCAACTTTGATGTGCCCAAGTCTGACCCAAATTACGGTTATGACACGCCCGAAGAAGTGGAGCGGGCCAAGGGACGAGCAAAGGCACACGACTCTCTCCAACTGAAGGTATATGAGCAATAATTTTGCGACATCGAAGAATTGGAACTTCTTCGTTTTCAATGATTCTGACGAAGTCAAGCGGGTTCTCGGTGAGACACGGGGAATAGTTGACTTCGTCAAGGAGATGAATTCCGAGTTTGAGTACAAGGACTTGGTTCAAGAAACTCTTGAGGAAATCAAGGGAATTCAGAAGAACATTGACCTCGGAGGAGCTCTGAACAAGGCGCGACTCAAAATCACAGACAATCCAAGTGGAGTTTTTGATTTTGGGCTCGCAAGCCTTGGTTTGATTCGTGTCGTAGAATTTTACTCAGAGAATTTAAGCAAGGCCCACCCCGGTGCTTACATTTCTGAGAATTTGCTTCCGGGTGTGGTTCCAAATGAATTGGTGGACCAAGATGACGGTAAATTCTATACCGTTTACGAGGGCAAGACCTTTGAGTGCCAAAAGCGTCAAAAAGGAACGACCTTCATTTTAACGGCAAACCCACGGCTGAAATTGGTCGATGTTGGGGGCATGATGGTTCCTGAAAACTATCAGTCAAAGGAGGCTTTGAAAGACCTCAAGTTCAGTAGCACAAACAAGAAAAGCTACATTGAATTTGACCGCAAAGGAGGAACAGTGCCCTACCTCGACTTTGTCATTCCCATGCAGTTTTTGAGCGGGTACATGGGCGACCCTCTGTCAAGCCTTACGGCTCAATTGCCTGTAATGCTGCTCACGAACTTTTTGAATCAGGCCGGAGTGCAAACGCGCATTTATGTGGCAAGAATGGTCATGGGAGATGAGAGAGTAAATGGTCCGTGGCGAGCAGGACCAACAGACTTTGTATCTCGGGAGAGGAGTTTCAGTAACGGCACAAATACAGTCGCATTTCAGGACATGGAGCCAAACGCATATTGCACTTCTGAACCGTCTCCTAATCGCATTGTTGCGCTCAAGCTGAAAGACCGCAGTGATTTGCAAATGCCGCTTGAAAAATTCGGTAATTTCTTTTCAAAGGCATACTCGTCTTTTAACAGTGGAACTTTCCGTGGTCTTCAAAGTAAAGGCGGCAACAACCTCAGCACCAATGGTGTAAGTACATATGGAATCACATACTATTACCCTTCTCAATCTGCATGGCAGGGAACTTATTTTGAAAGGTGGTTGCAGTGGGTCAGCAAGGAGCGTCTTTTTGGAGAAGGATACATTCCAAATGGGTGGTATATGAGCCCTGCGCTTGGGGCAAACCCGGCTCCATTTGGTCGCACAATTATGACATCGATGTTCCCTGCAAAGGGATTCGACTTACGCACATCTCTCGCGAAGGGTGATTTGATGGATGTGTCCAATCCTTTCGGCTTTTACTTTTATCTCTACTTAGATTTTGCCGAGCTCAGTTTGGGCACGGACTTGAATACGGTCGTCAACCGTATTTACAAGCGTTGGAGAAAAGACAGGTTTGATGACAAAGAAATCATCAAGTATGTGACCTTCTTGGCTAAGACAGTGCTTTACTACAAGGGAATCAACCCGATACAGCAATTTCAGCTTCAGTTTGGAAAATTGCCATCTGAGCAAATATTGCAGTCTATTCCGTTCAACGCAGACCAAACGAAAATCTTTGATAAGAAGAACTCTGAACTCGTTACCGCCATCGTTGACCTAATCCGAAAACTGAAATGAATTTGATGCTACCCCAACTTCAGGCCGCCGCCGAAGTCATTGAGAGTGTGAGCCGCACAGAGAATGTCTTGGAGGTCACATATATGACTCAACCCCAAGAGGTTTTTAGCTTGGTTGTGCGAATCAGGTATCGTAAAACGGGCACTGAGGCATCACCTTTTACATCGACCGATTTTTATTGCGTCAGCCCTCGTGGTATCGTCGAGGAGTGCCAAAAACTCTACCCCGGAAAAGCCCTATATGGGTATCTTGGAACATTGATTCCGTTTGATTTGAATGCGCCAAACGTAAAGGTGATTTGATGAGTATTGTAGCTGATTTTCTTGACAGTTGTTCCCCCGCGCTTGAGCGTCTGTCCCGAACGAACCCGGAGCTTGCTGAAAGCACGTTTCGTGTGCTTGTTGCGTGTACCCAATTGGAATCAGAGATGAAGCCGAAGCAAACCATCTCTGCCGTTCAAAAAGCACAATTGGATGACACTTGCCTGTTATTTACCGGAAGCTTGGTCAATCCAAGCCGCGTAAGTGAGGCAGAAAAGGCGAAGACCAAACAGCAAAAACAGAAGGCTGAGAAAAAGGCTGAGGAACTCAAGCAAAAGCTCGCAAACATTGTTGAAGACGATGAACAGCTCAATGCTGAAGTTCTGTCTGCACCATTGCCCTATGTGATGGACGTGGAGGTTGTAGAGGACACGGAGTTGCCTGAAGTAGAAGATTTAGACCTTGACAGCATCGACATTGAAGACATCGACTTTGACTTTGATGACTCATCCGAAGAAAATGAATCAAGCGAGGGAGACGTGGACCTGAGCTTCCTCGATGATATTGACATCTGACATGACCAAGAAAGAGCAATTGCTGTACCTCCGTGAGCAAGCCAAAAAGTCCGGAGACGCAAACCTGAAAAAGCTGATTGTGATTGCCGCTAAAAGCGGGTCACAGAGTGCGGAGAATCAGAAGAAGATTTGGAGCAAGGTTGGCTCCGTGGTAGATAAGTTCAAGAATGCTGAAAAAGCCGCAGAGAAGGCGCAGAAGGCTTCTGTCGCTAAGAAGGTCGCATCGAAGCCAAAGAAGGCATCAAAACCTGTCGCAAAGAAGGCCAAGCCTGCTACTGCGCCGAAGCCGAAGAAGAAGAGTGGTCGCGGTCCGAAAAGCCGTGGAGAGACTTTCTTCGGAAGGGCCAAAATGATTCGGGAGGAGAACCCCTCATTGACTTGGAAGGAGGCTCAGGCAGAGGCTAAGAAGTTCTTTGCAGACGAGAAGTCTCGAAAGGCAAAAGCGGTTCAAGATGCCATCAAGAGTTTCCCTGACCTGAAGAGGGCTACTAAGGACACGACAAACATTCAGAAGGATGCGGCTCAACCTGCTATGCCACCCGGCAAGCGCAAGAGCCGCCCCGGAGCGAAGCGTAAGTTCTATTGGGAGACGCGCTCAAATCGCTCCGACATTCGTCAGCCCTCGAAGAAGTATCCGATGCTTGAAAAAGGGGGCAATCGTTTTAAGCGGGGAGGAAAAATTGACAGGGACAATTACTATCCTTTTGCGGTGGCAGGGAGACCCGAATGGAAGCAGATTTATGATTTGACTGACAAAGACCCTGATGAGATTTATGCAACGCTCTCCCCCGCTCAATTGGAACTTTTGAAAAGGCTTTTTAATGCGCAAACATCAAATGGTATTACAACTTTCGTAGATGTAGGACAAGGAATTCTTGTTAGGTCTAAAAGTGGTATTCCTTCAAAAGAGTTGGTTGATATTGCAATTGCTTCAGTTGCTGAAGTTCCATCTTTGGGAGGGTTTCAAATGCAAGGCAAAAATGAGCTGTTCATCGATTATATGCCCGCAGAAGAATTCAAAGATGTCATTGTCGAGATGATGGATAGTGAAATTGAATTTGATGGAAGTGATTTCTTAGAAGCTAAAATGCAAAGAGGAGCAGGTTATCCTTTTGAAAAAGGAGGCTCTTTGAACACTGTCTTGGTCAAGTTTGACGACCCCAAGTACAACTACCGCACGAGCGTCAGCGCAAGGACCACAGAAGAGTCAGCACGACAATACTTCATTGGTATGCCTGTAAACGTTGGCTCATATCCGAAAGAGGTTTTTAAGCGTGTAGTGGACATTGAGTTCAATCCTCCGGGTGAGAAAATGCAAAAGGGCGGCTTCGTCTCAGAAAGTGAAATGCAATCTGCATTCCGTCGAAAAGACCTTTCCAACCAAATGGGCATGGCAGTGGACGAAGACGGTTTTCCTGAAGACCTTGAAATCAGTGGAGCACTTCGGAAGATGATGCGTGAGGACGAGAAGTTTGCAGAGAAGGTCCAAAATGCCATCATGCAGACAGCAAACATGGAATCCGGAGACGCGGCAGAAGCCTCACGCATTTTCCGTGAGCTCGGAATTGATATGGACTATGACCTTGGAGGTGAGCCGTCCGGTATGTCACTGCTAAAGAAAGGCGGTCGTTTTCAAAAAGGAGGAAGCGTAGTGATTCGAAGTCCAAAAGGAAAGAACGCGCCTAACTTGATTCAGCGCGTAGACGACAAAATGTGGTTTATGTGGACTCAGCCAAGGCCATATGGACGCATTTCTTGTCAACCTTTAGTTGGTTACTACCAAACTTGGACAACTCAAGATTTTCTTGACGATTGGTTTTCTATGAATGGGGCTATAGACTCGGCAGAAGCCGTGGATTGGCAATGGATGAGCTCTGACAGCATTTTCATTGAAAAACTGAAGCGCGAAAAAGTCACTGACTTTGAATATGAAATGATGTCCGTGAAGTCACGGAAACTCACGTCAGCAAACGACTCTGCCATTGTTCGCTCAGGCTTGGTTGAAATGGGAGTGCCTGAGAAATTTGCTGAAGAAGCAACTAAAATCATCATAAAGGGCCGCAACCTTGAAAAAGGCGGTAAAGTCAGCAAGTTTGACAAGCTATCAAAGAAGGTCGCAAAGAGCTATAAGGGCAAGAAAGTTCCCAAGCGTTTTCAGTCTGAGTACGGTAAAACATACGATGCTCAAGAAGCGCGAGAGGTAGGGGATAAGGTTGCCGCTAAAGTCTACCGACTGCAACAGAAAAAGAAGTAATTATATTCGTTCAAAATCGAAGACATGAAACTCAAAAGTTTGAGCAAGTTTGAGTCGATGGAACAGGAGTTCAACGACCTGCCCAAAGACATTCAAAAGAAGATGGAGGAGTTGGATAGCCTCTTGGATGAGCAGGAAAATGGCGACGATGGTGACGCTTTGAAGGCGGACATTGAAACGTTGGACAGCGATATTGCACAGATGCTTGAAGAACTTGACAAGCCTGAACAGGAAGAAGAAAAGCCTGAACAGGAAGAGTCCGTTGAAGAGCCAAATGCAAAGTCTCAGACTCAAGATTTGCCTCTGCCGGAGGTGGATTTGTCGAAGTCAGATGACAGGGTTGCCGAAAATGCGAATGAGCCGGAAACTAAATCCGAATCTTCGCCTTACTTTTGGATGCAGTCTTGAGTTCTTCGACCATTGATGGTCACGAAGCTTTTCCCGCCCCCGGTAATACGGGGGCGGCTTTTTTTGAGGGCGTTGTTGAGCTGTGCCCTGTGCCCTGCCCAAGGCCGAGGGTGACCAAAAGCGGAATCACTTACTATCCAAAGCGGTACAGTGATTACAAAAAGACTTTGGCCCTCTTGCTTCGTGAACAGTTTGGACGAAGGCCGCAAGCAGACTTTTATTACCTGTCAGCAGAATTTTATTTTAGCTACCCAAAATCACACCCTAAAAAAGGCCGTGTAGAAGCCGCACCAATGAGGAAGCGATGTGATTTGGACAATCTCGCAAAGGGCTTAATGGACTCGTTGCAAGACTCAGGAATCATTCAGGACGACAGACAGCTTTCTGCAATCGACTTGTCAAAACATTGGACTACAGGCATATCACGGATACATTATTATCTTGAGGCCGACAATGCACAGTAAAACAGCGCAATACTACGGGCTGTAGCTCAACTCGTAGATAAGGTTTGGTTTGGTGGGGGTGTCGGTGTGCTCAACAGTTTGTCTGACATCAATGCACACAGTACCACAGAGTTACGCAACTTTGTTGTGGCTCTGACGTGTGCAGAGTTTCAAATAAAAAAGAGTGACCTTTCGAGCAAAAGGAATCTTGGAGGCAAGCGAACTGACGCACTGAAAGTGGCGGCTTTCATTTTGGTGAAACACGCCAATTTGAGTCAAAAGGAAGTCAGTTTATTGCTTGGAAAAGACAAGAGTGCAATCAGCAAATACCTACAAGAAGTAGCTCAATTGAATGAGCGCATCACTCCTGATGCGGCTTTATTGAATAAGCTTCACGCTGTAGAACATCGATTTTTGACAACCATCCAAACCCAACCAAATGACCGAGACGAAGAGGCGCAGGGGCCGACCGCGTAAAAATCCACTGCCACGCCCTGAAAAAAAGCAGGATGAACAGATTCAAGAGGAGCCAAAAGCGGTTGAAGAAGAGCCGAAGGAAGAGCCTAAGTCTGAGCCGCAACCTCTACCTGAAGTTGATGACCGGGCGAATCCAATTGCGGACCCACTCAAGTCTGATGACCCCCTTCCGAGTATTGAAAATTTCAACCCTCTCTCAGACTCGGTTGAGCAACGGGAGTATTCGAGCCCGAAAATCGCTCAGGGTGTCACGGATGAAATTGATGAGCCTCAGTTTCACCAACCGAGCTATCAGGAGCTTTCCGGTGAGCAAAATGCTGAGGAAAGTGGTGCAGGACAATGGAATCCAATTACGGATGGTAACCCCGTCATGGAAGACCTCCCACAAGGGGAGAAAAAGGCGGCGGTAAAAACAATGGTCAATGCAGTCCTCGACGCTTACGACGGTCTGCACTTGGTCGCTCAAAGGGTTGTTCAGTATCCGGAAGAGAACATCCATCGACTTCACCAAGAAGGTGAAATCAACAAATTTCAGCGCATTCCTGTTGGGCCGGGTGGTTCAGATGTCAATGTCCTTGAGCTTACGGAAAGCTTCAATCAGCAAGCTTCCGAGGCTCTTCAGCCAAGTGAAGAGTTTCGTGAGAAGGTGACTCCGCCTATGACTCGTGTTTTCGAGAAAAAAGGGTGGGGCATGACGGACGAACAGGCTTTGTTGCTCTACTTCGGGCAAGACATCGCTCAAAAGGCAATTATCGTGGCGAGCCTTCGCTCGCAGATGAATCAAATCATCGATGCAGGGCGCGTCAATAAGCCACAATCAAAGCACGAAG
>Ga0181553_10003425_pt1 | contig 13722 bp, 13 predicted proteins | sample 011ome_17_FD_133753 | JGI IMG/M metagenome (GOLD analysis project Ga0181553, IMG submission 133753) | Coastal salt marsh microbial communities from the Groves Creek Marsh, Skidaway Island, Georgia - 011502XT metaG (megahit assembly) | ecosystem: Environmental > Aquatic > Marine > Intertidal...
AAAGCTGCAATTCGCGCTATACCATAGGAAATAATCAGCGCCAGGGGGATGAGCATATAAACATTTATGCCCTCTGAGAGTTCTGTTAGAGAGTCGACGGCGTATCCCAAAATAGGCGGAGTTCCAATGTTGGCTGCTTTGGCTAGAAGAAGACAAATCACAGCAATAACAACCCTTGCTTTCATGCTTTTTTTGTTTTTTGGCCATAAAAATGGAACTAAAAGGTTAATTGTTTGTTGGAGTGTTGATTGGCTCATTACTTATTATATAGGGATTATTATGATTATATCTATAAAGCTTATTTTATTCTAATATTTAGTAGTAAAAAAAGGTCAAATTATTTTACAAATTAAATGGTATGATAATTAAATGAATGAAGGAGAGGTAATAAAAGATCTAAAAAATAATTTTTATTTAAGAATAGATAAGAATGATGAAGTTCGTTTCTTAGATTCATCGACTTTAAATCATGCCATTTGTTTAGAAGTGGCAGACGCTACATATAACCATTATTCAATTTCATATGAAGATTTATGCCACAAGATACCCAGAAAAATTGGTGCTCGGTCTACAATTCTTAATTCATTAAATTTTGCTGTTTCTAAAGGTTTCTTTATCAAAAAAAGTTCAGAGCATGATAAAAGAATTAAAACTTACACTTTATCTGAAAATTTTAGAGAAACTATTTTGCAATGGATTAAAGAGTTACAATCAGTAACTAGTAATATTAAATAAATTTTTTAAAAAGAAGACCAGCTCCAATCAATCCTGCATCTTTCTTTAATTTAGAAATATGAAATTTCATTTTCTTTGCATCATTAGCAATGATAAAATTTTTGGAGTCATTAATTAGTTTTTTTGTAAACTCTTTATTATTTAAAATAACACCTCCGCCTAAAACCACAAAACCTGGATCGATTGTATTGATTAAATTTCCAATCATTGATGCAAGTGATTTTGAAATTAGTTTAAAATATAAATTTTTATGTTTTTTGGTTTTGATATTTTTCAACATTTTTGATATTGCTTTTCCTGAATAAAAATCCTCAGGAATTTGTGAAAATGATTTTTTCTTTTTAAAATCATTTAATTCTATTACTGAAGATCCAAAATGTATCGCATACCCTCTATAACCATTGAAAATTTGATTTTTAAAGATATGGGCATAGCTAATACCGGTTCCAATATTTATGTAAATAAAATTCTCTTTACCGACACCATGTCCCAATAATTTTTCTGCACGCAAATGATTCCTTACATCTGAATCGACTAAAACTTTTGTATTTTTATCGAAATAATTCTTAAAATTTAGGTTATGCCATTTAAAATTGTAAGACCCTTTAACTATTCCTTGATTATCTATTAGCTCAGGTACCCCTATACCAATATGCTTGATTTTATTTCTGATTGCTAAGTCTTTAGCATTATTAACAATTTTGTTTAAATTTTCTTTATCGTTTTTGTAAGATTTTGATAAGAATTCAATTTTTTGTGATATTTCACCCGTTTTAAAGTCAATTATACCAATAGATGTCTTTGTTCCACCTATATCAATACCAATCGATTTCATTGAGTCTGTGATGCTTTTTGATCAACATATATCTTAAATTTTTTACAATCATATATGATTGAAGCTGGCCAATCGTTTCTAAATTTTGGCTTTTCAAAAATTTTTTGATATGCAAGTTTTTTTTCTTTTCCTGCTAAAACCAAGATAGCTAATTTTGAGTGTTGAGAAATAGTATTTAATCCTACCGTAAGTCCAAATTTAGGAACTTCAGATATTTTTTTAAAAAGAGGGAATGTTTTCATATTATCTTTTCTAGTATTTATTGACAATTTAGTAATATGGGTTTTAGAATTACGTTTTGCATATAAATTATTGAATGCAACATGCCCATCAGAACTCCCAGAAGCTAATAGAAAAATATCTATTCCTCCTAACTTAGATATTTGATTATCGAAGTCTGAGGGTTTTTTTACATTAGGAAATAAAATTCTTTCATCATTAAGTTTATCGGAAGATTTCTTTTTATAGTTTAGTAGTTTTTTTATAACCTGCCTGCTAAAACGAGTACAACTAAAGTGCGATTGTGGATTAACAACTTTAAAATGATTATTTTTTTTAATTACATATTCATCCATCATGACTATGATTAAATTCTTTAAGCTAATATTTTTTAAATATGAAAATCTTCCTAAATAATAATAAGTTTTTGTTAACGATCTACCTCCAGGACAGCCTAAAACTAATTTTTTATTTTTTTGTAATTGAATTATAATTTCATTCGCAAGTGTTTTAGCTAATTTAGTATTATCATCAAATATCCTAAGGTAGTTTTTATTTTTCAACGCCTGTTACCATTCCGGATATAAATCTTCTTTGCAAGAAAATGTAAACTATCAAAACTGGGAGCGCTACCCATATTGCTGCAGCTGCGGTAATAGCCGGATCTCCATATCTTTTATTTCCTGCAAAATAGCTTAACGCTAGTGGAGCAGTTCTCATTTCAGGTTCTTGAATCATGATCAATGCCAATAAAAATTCATTCCAAGTCCACATAAACAATAGAACTGTTAATGTTAAAATTGCTGGTTTAATTTGTGGTAATAATATTTTTATTAAAATTGTTAATTTACTTGCTCCTTCAAGCATAGCGGCTTCTGATAAACTTACTGGAATAGAGCGGAAACTAGAGCGTAGCCAAAATATACTAAATGGAATGGATAGTCCTATTTGTGGCAAAATTAAAGACCAATAGGTACTGTCGAGGCCAAATTTTCTCATCGAATAGTAAAGTGGAATTATTAAAGATTCATAAGGTAACACTAAGCCAATTAATAATAAGGCAAAAAGAGGGGCGGCTCCTTTGATGCTTAATTTTTCAAATGCATATGCAGCGGGTATGCTGCAAAGAATTGTAATAGAAACAACACCTAGCACTACAATTAAAGAAGACCACAAAGCCAAGCTAAAACCCCCATCCGTCCAGGCTTTTAAAAAATTATCAAAATAAACACCTGTAGGTATTGTAAATCCTGAAATTCTAGCTCCTGGTTCACTTAATGCTAAGAACAAGATTGAAAAAAAAGGATATAAAACAATAATACTTCCAAAGATAAATAAACCATGAGCAATTAACTTTTCTTGATCTACTTTTTTCATCTTTTTTCCCTCAGAGTTATAATTATTAGAGAAATTAAAGTAAAAATTAATAAAGTAAGCATTACACCAAGAGAAGAGGCTGAACCGACTTGATTCATTTGAAATGCTTTTTTATATATAAACATTGATGGTATCATAGTCGATGTACCTGGGCCTCCACCGGTAGTAATATAGATTAAATCAAAATTTCTTAGAGCTAAAGTAACAGTAAAAACAAGTGCGACTACTATTTCACCTTTTAGGCCTGGTAGGGTTACATTAAAAAATTCTGCAAAAGCTCCGGCACCATCTACTTTTGCAGCATCGTATAACTCCTTGGGTATTTTTTGTACCCCTGCAATAAATAGTATCATAGTGAATCCAAACATAACCCAAGTTCCAATTAGTCCTACAGCTATAAGGGCAAAATCAAAAGATCCTAACCATGCTCTAGAGATATCGTTTAATCCAAAAAAATCTAAGCCTGAATTTAAAGGACCCTTAGGAGCATAAATCCATCGCCATGCAATCCCCACTACAATCATTGATAAAATCTGAGGAAGAAAAAGAATAGCTCGATATATAGCCATTCCTTTTACTTTAATTCTGACCATCATTCCAGCAATCCCAAGACCGATAATGATAGGAAAAAATGAATAAAAAATTATTAATATAAATGAGTGCTTAATAGATGATGTAATTTTTTTATCTGAAAGATTGTTTTTATAGTTTTCTAATCCTACCCAAGTTTTTTCTCCGATGCCACTCCATTGAGTAAAAGAGGTGTAAACAGTATCGCTCAAAGGATACAGTATGAAGAGGATATAAAAAATAAAAGCTGGTAAGAGGTATAAATAATTTGAATTGTGTCGTGATTTACGAGGCCTAGGAGGGTTCATCAACTCTCTCTAGGCCTCGCATAATTTAAATTAATTTTTACTTTCTGCGGCCATAGCGTCTATGAAATCTTGTGCTGACGCCGCTCCCCCTAAAAGTTTTTGAAGCTCTTGGGTTACAGTGTCATACATTCCAGGAGTTGCCCAGTCTGTATAGAAAGTCTTAGCATTAGATCCCACTAAAGCATTAGAAGCAGCAATTACCTCAGCTTGTAAATTTGATGTTGGATCAATTGTTGGGGATTGAGCAGGCACTCTTCCTACTTCCATCAAATCATCAACAAATTCAGTGCTCATTAAGTGGGCAATAAATTTAGCCGCCAAGTCTGGATTGGATGATTTAGAACTAATGTGCCAAGGAAGCGCAAAAGATCCCCCTCCGGCAACTCCACTAGAACTTCTAGGCATCGCAAATGCTCCTACATTATCACCCATACCTTCATTAAGTTGAGCTGTCGCCCAAGTTCCTGTTAGGTTAAAAACACCCTCACCGTCTGCAAACATTGCATTTGCATCATCATAACCAATACCTAATGAGTCACTTCCAAAATAACCTGCCTTGACCATTTCTTCCAATTTGCTAGCTGCTTTTATTCTTGAGGGAGTGTCATATCGATTACCACTTGCATTAAAAATCCAACTTCTGGTTTGTTCTGGATCAACAAATGCTCCTTCAATAAGCCCCCAAACGTGAATGATAGGCCATCCATCTGCGCCACCAAGCATGATTGGGAGTTCTCCTGCATTTTTAGCAGTAGCTAAAGCATTTTCAAATTCCGCAAAATTAGTTGGCACTGATAAACCAAGGGCTGATAATTTTGATTTATTATAGTAAACAATAACATCTTCTGCTACTGGACTAATTCCATAAAGGGTGCCTGATCCCCAAGTGGATCCATCTTTGCTCCAAGAAAATTCTGCTAAAGCCCCATCCGCAAAAGATTTTTTCCAACCATATTGATCAGCATACTTATCTAAAGGAATAACTAATCCATTTTGGATTAATGTTCCATCTACAGTAAATCCTTGATTACCATGTGCTAAATCAGGTGGATTGTTATCAGATAATTTTAATTTTATAGTAGCCATGAAGTCATCCCATCCTAAATAACTTGCTTCTACGGTGACACCTGGATTAGCCTGCTCAAACTGTTCTGCTGCCCTAGTAAGAGTTGCTTCATCTCCAGCCTCTGCCAATATTCTCAATGTCTCAGCATTTAAACCTGTAGTAATGAAGAGAGATGAGAGAATAATAAATAGTTTTCTCATATAGATTTCCTCCTTATTTAATTAACTTATTCCTAGTGTTTTAGTTAATTGTAAAAAAAGTAAAAAATCAAATTTTTAATACTCCTTAAAATTAATATTAAAAATTAATAGTATTATTAAATGTCTAAATATCTTGAAAATCTCTTTAATTATCCATTAAATAGAATTATTAGGAGGAAATGATGTCTGAAAAAATTGTTTTAATAGGAGCCGGTAGTGCAAATTTTGGACTTGAGGCTGTATCTGATATTTTTAAATCTAAAGCTCTAGAAGGAAGTGAAATTGTTTTACATGATACAGATATCCCTGCTTTAAATGAAACATTTGAAGTTGCCGAGAAATATAAATCAGAATGGGGAGTAAAATTTACTCTCTCAGCAAGCGGCGATAGAAAAGAAGCATTAAAAGGAGCAACTTTTGTTGTGATTTCAATTGAGGTTTCTCCCAGATTTGGTCTTTGGGACGAAGATTGGAAGTTTCCTCAACAGTATGGCATTAAACAAATTTATGCAGAGAATGGTGGTCCTGGTGGTTTATTCCACTCTCTTCGAATTATCCCTCCAATATTAGATATATGTGAGGATATTCATCAGATATGTCCTAATGCCTTTGTATTCAACTTTAGCAATCCGATGCAAAGAATATGTCATGCAGTTAATTTTAAATATCCTGAAATGAAATTCATTGGACTTTGTCATGCAATAGCTGAAATGGAAAGGGACCTACCTGAGTTATTAAAGACAGAATTTGACAATATCGAATATCGAGCAGGAGGTCTAAATCACATAAGTATCTTAACTGAAGTAAGATATAAAGACACTCAAGAAGACGCCTATCCTCTTATTAGAAAAAAAGCCTTAGATTATTATAGTAACTATGTGATTGATTTTGAAAAAATGAACGAGCAATCAACAACTCCGGGAGCAGAAAGAGGTATTTTTTTAAAACTTTTTGAAACCTATAATTACTTACCAATAACTACTGATAGTCATTTGGGAGAATACTTACCTTGGGCGCATAGTATTGCTGATCATCATGCTATTCTTCATTTTTATAAAAGTTATAAGCAAAATTGTATGACGGTTTACAGATCAAAAGAAATGCACAGTTTCTATTTCGATAAAGAGAGAAAATCTAAAGAGAGATTAGTTGAATTAATGGATGCAATTGTTGAAGACAAACAAATGGAAGAGGCAGCCGTGAATATTCTTAACAAAAATTTTATTAAACAAATTCCAAATGATATAGTTGTAGAAGTTCCTGCAATAGTTGGAAAAAAAGGTATTAACGGTATAGCTTTAGCCAATTATCCTGATAATTTTTCTTCAATTCTTGTTAATCAAGTAGGTACTATTCGCCTTACAACAGAGGCTGTTTTAGAAAAGTCTAAATCGATTGCTTTTCAAGCTTTATTAGCGGACCCAGTTGTTGATGATTTCAATTCCGCAAAGAAACTTTTAGATACAATGCTTTTATTTCAAAAAGAACATTTAGGATATTTAAAATAACTTGATTAATTTAGGGATCATTGGATGCGGCTCTGTCATGCAGGGCCCATATATGGAGTTAGTAAATAAATTAATTTTTAAAAAACTTGTTAATCTAAAATCTCTCTCAGATACAAATAAAAACCTTTTCTCAATCTTGAGCAAAAAATTTGAATTTGAAAATTTTTATGTTGATTATAAAAAAATTCTAAATGACCCTTCAATTGATCTTGTGTTGGTCCTTACATCAATGAATGAGCATTCAAAAATTGCGAAGCAAGCGCTTTTAAGTGAGAAGCATGTTTTAGTTGAAAAACCAATGGCAACTAATTTAAAAGACCTCGATGATCTAATTAAAATTGCAAAATCATCAAAAAAAATACTTCTTCCCGCTCCTTTTGTAATATTAAGTCCTACTTATCAAGCTATTGACAAAGAAATTAAATCTCAATCAATTGGAAATATATCCTTGGCTAGAGCAAGATATGGTTGGGCAGGTCCAAGTTGGGGGGAGTGGTATTATAAGACAGGAGGTGGCCCCTTATTTGATCTTGGGGTTTATAATATAGCAACATTAACAGGATTATTAGGACCAGTAAAAAATGTATTCGCTAAATCTTCTTTGTCCAAACCCTTTAGGACAATCAATCAGAAAAAAATTAAAGCAAAAACTCATGACAATTTTCAAATCATGTTAGAGTTTAAATCGGGTTGCATGGGCGTAGTGACAACAGGTTTTACAATGCAACAATATAACTCTCCTGCAATAGAACTGTATGGATCTAATGGTACAATTCAAATGCTAGGAGATGATTGGGAACCAAAAGGATATGAAATATGGCGTAATTCAAGATCATCTTGGGAATTTTATAAAACGCCATATGCTAACTGGCCATGGGCTTCAGGGTTTACTCATATTGTTGAATGTATTTTAAATAAAAAAAAACCATTAATACAACTTGATCACGCTTATCATATAAACGAAATAATGATTAAAATTTATGAGTCAGCGAAAAAAAACTCACTTATTCAAATTAATAGTAATTTTAAACCACTTTTGTTTCCCAAAAAAATAAAAATGGTAAAAAGTCATCTTGACCATGACAGAAGTCATGATGTCATATAAACCGTCGCCAAAACCTGATTTTTTAAAAAGTACAATAATCCAGTATTCCAAAATTAAAGTTCACAGATGGGGAGATAAAATCTCAGGGTTTGTTAAAGATTGGATTTATGTTTCAAATAAAAGCTTACATCAAATAATATTTGGTCTAAAGGCTAACTCTAACTTTAGACACTCTAATGAGTTTAGGACTATATTTGGTGCAGATGAGTTAATGTATGTATTAGAGGGTGTAATGATAATTGTAAATCCAAAATCAGGTGAAATGCATCGAGTTGAAAAAGGGCAATTTGTATTTTTTAGAAAAGACACATGGCATCATGCGTTTAACTATTCCAATAAGGAAATGCAAGTTTTAGAATTTTTCTCACCTCCTCCTTTATTAGGTACGTCTGGGTCATATGCTAAAAAAAAGCCATTCTTAAAAAAATCTAAATATTATCAAAAATCAATTTTTAATCCTCTTAGTGATATTCAAAAAAAAAATTCCTTTAAAATCATAAATTCAAATGAAATTCGTTGGGGGTTAATAGGCGATAGGCAAGAACAATTAATAGGCACTATTGTTAATACTAAAAACTTAAAAGTTTATATTATCAAAATACTTGGAACAAAAAGTTCATGCAGCATTAGTTTTATAAACCACTCAATATTTTTTTCTTTAAATAATAATTTGAGAGTAAGCATTAATGATTCAAAAAATAAATTTGCTATTAAATACAAGGATAGTGTTTACTTAAAGGGAATGGATCGGGTGCGTTTTTTTAATGAATCTAAAATTGAAGCTACTATAGTTATCTGTGAAGGCATAAGTAAAGATTAATGGTTCGTTGGAGAATAGATTGTTTCAATACTTATTATATAGGGGTTAATTTGCGAAATTAAACTTTTCGAATGGTTATTCTAGAACTAACTTCAAAATTCCATTTTTCTCAACTTCTACTGAAAAAGGATCACTTACCTTGCCAATAAAGTTTCCACGAGGATCGTCATGGTAAAAAGCCATAAATAAAAGTTGATCCTGGTTAATAATAAAACGACCTGCGTAAAGTTCACTAGGTGAAAAACTAGTAAAAAAGGGACCAGGGGCAATTTCCCATGGACCTTCAAAATTATCAGCCATTAGATAATGTGTTCCTGCCGCAACATGGCCTTGATAATTATTTTTGTAGTTGATCGACCAATGTTCAGGCGCAACACAAAATGTGCAATACCATTTATCTTTCCATTTAAAAATTTGAGGGACCTCGAGCTGACCAAACCCTCCTTCAAATAGTGGTTTAATTGCTTTCCACTTATTTAAATCTTGAGAAATTGCAAGCCCAATAGCACCACAGTCATTGGCTTCTTGACTTCTTGGCACCCTTGCTGTGTAAGCCATCAAAAAAGAATTTGTATCTACTGGGTGGCGCATAACCCATGGGTCTCTTAAAGCGCGATCATGCCAAAATTCAGGTCGAAACTCTTCATAGATCGTGGGGTCTAAATCTAAAGCTAGTCCGTCGTTTACTTTTTTCCAGTTGTGTAGATCGTTTCCTGATGCATGCCCTATTCGCTGAAGCATACCTTTGTCTTTTTTAGATGTACCTGTATAAAAATAATGCCATTGATCATTGTCAAACATTACTGAACCCGTCCAAGTTGTATAATCATCAAAAGACTCCTGAGCAGAGGGCTTCCAAGTTGTGCCCAAGTGATTCCAGTTTACGAGATCTACCGAAGTCGCATGGCCTTGTGATACGTTAAAGTGGCGCTTGTTTGGATCACCAAGACTTTTATCCGCTTTTAAAAAATAACAGTGCCATAATCGATCATGATCTTGGGTAATCCAAAAATCCCAGATCCATTGATCCTCAAGCTCAAGCATAATTTAAAATAGCTGATAATTAAGAAGTTAAAATGATTTTTATTTGAAAGTTTGAGACAATATTTTCATTAATTTTTAAAAACAAATAAGTTAATCTGTAAGTATATTAGGAGAAAACATGAAAAATATTAAATCAATTTTACTAATGATTTTTTCATCAATATTCTTATCAGCTAATATTGCTAGTGCAGCGACTACCCTTTCTATGTGGTATCACGGAGCTGGTAATCAAACTGAGAAAGATTTATTAATGCAAATAGTCAATGACTTTAACAACTCGCAAAGCGATTATGCTGTTGAAGTTCAAGACTTCCCTCAAGAGTCTTATAATGACTCTGTGACTGCCGCTGCGTTAGCTGGCAACCTTCCCGATATCATTGATGTGGATGGACCGATCATGCCGAATTGGGCTTGGTCAGGCTATTTAGCCCCTCTAAGCATTAGTCAGGACGTGCTTGATAAAATGTTGCCTGGAGCTATTGGATCTTGGAATGGGGAAGTATACTCTGTTGGACTTTGGGATGCCGCTTGTGCCATTTATGCAAGAAAATCTGATTTAGAGGAAAATGGAATTCGTATTCCAACTTTAGATAATCCTTGGACAAAAAGCGAATTTGATAACATCCTTGCGACATTGGACTCTACAGGAAAATATGACTATGTATTTGATGTAGGTATGGCCTGGACAGGTGAGTGGTATGCTTATGCTTTTGGTCCAATGATGCAATCTTTCGGTGGAGATTTATTTGATACATCAAATGGTAAAGCTGATGGAATGATCAATGGTGATGCGGCTATCGAATTTGGAGAATGGTGGCAAAGCCTTATGAACAATGGCTACGCTCCTGGAACTAGCCAAGATGGTGGCGATCGAGAAACTGGATTCTTAGATGGCAAATATGCACTACAACTTAATGGTAACTGGGCAGCGGTGCCTGCAATAGAACAACTGGGCGATGATATGTTGTTTTTACCTTCAGTTGATTTTGGCAATGGACCAAAAATTGGTGCTGCGTCTTGGCAGTTTGGAGTATCTAAGTCATCAAAAAACCAAGAAGGAGCCAACGCATTTATTGAATTTATGTTGCAAGATCAATATTTAGCAGCTTTTTCAGATGGAATTGGACTAATTCCACCAACAGCTCAATCTGCGGCAATGTCTGAAAAATACCGACCTGGCGGACCGCTAGAGGTATTTTTTGAACTATCAGAAGCACAAGCAACCTTGAGAGCAGTGACCCCGGGGTATGTCGTAGCTTCAAAAGAGTTCGAAAAAGCAATTGCCGACATCTCAAATGGTGCTGATGTAGCAGATGCGCTAGATGCAGCGGCTGACGCTATTGACGCTGATGTTGCAAAGAATAACGGATATTAATTAAATTTTTAATCCCCCAATTTTTTTAGATTGGGGGATAATGACCTAATGGGAAATAATAAGCTTTTCAAATCCCAACAGCGGACTGGTTGGTTAATGGCCGCCCCCGCAACGCTACTTATATTTTTTTTTTTAGTTCTGCCCTTTCTGATGGCCTTTGGTTTCTCTTTAACTAATCAAAGGATATTTTCACCAAACCCTACAGAATTTGTTGGATTACATAATTTTAAGAACATGCTCAGTGTTCATTTTCTGACTGTAGAAGCGGAGAAAGATGAAACTGGCGCTTTCAAACTTGATAACAATGGAAACTATCAATTTCCCAAAACTCGAAAATTTACTCGCAATAATCCAGACTACCCCCACTTAAACAAAACTCGAGAGTGGATGAAGTTTGACGTGGGGAAAACAAAAAAATTTTATGTCTTGGCAAGGGATTTAATCTTTATGAAAGCTTTAACTATTACAATTTTATTCGTTTTAATTACAGCTCCACTTCAAGCAGGAATTGCTTTGCTCCTTGCTATGTTAATTAATCAGCCACTTCGTGGCATTAACATTTATCGAACAATATACTTCATGCCTGTGGTGATTTCTATGGTGGTTGTTTCTGTTTTATGGAAATTTATTTATGACGGAGAAAACGGTTTACTTAATGCTTTGTTACACTTTTTTTCAGTGGGATATTTCGAGCCCGTTGATTGGTTAGGTCAAACCGATACTGCTCTGGGCGCCATAATAGCAATGTCAATCTGGCAAGGAGTTGGTTTTCACATGATCATCTGGTTAGCAGGCTTGCAAACCATTCCTGTAGATCATTATGAAGTAGCTCGCTTGGAAGGAGCTAATAAATGGCAAACATTCTCCAATGTTACTTGGCCAGGATTGAGAAATACTGCCATTTTAGTAATGGTAATCATTACTATGCAAGCATTTACCCTCTTCCCCCAAGTGGCGGTCATGACTAGAGGGGGCCCTCTTGACTCTACGCAATCTTTAGTATTTCAAATGGTGGAGAGAGGATATGGGAAACAAGATATCGCAGGTGGATCTACAATATCTGTTTTTCTGTTTTTATTCGTTTTATCAATCTCTCTTTTTCAACGTTACATCACTCGAGAAAAGATCCATGGATAATTTAAAAGTTTCAATTTCACGTCAGCTAATGCGCTATGTTTTATTAAGTTGGATTGCATTAATTTTTATTTTCCCCCTAATATTTATGATTGTATCCTCTCTTAAACCCGATCTTCAACTTTTACGTGACAGCTCCTCCTTTCGTGCTTTCCTTCCGGTGGGCGATATTTCTTTCAATAATTATATTGAGGCATTTGATCGAGCACCAATTTTTTTATTTATTGGAAATTCTATTTTTATAACTGCCACTACTATAATTTTGTCAATGTTTGCTTGCTCTTTAGCGGCATTTAGTTTTGTTTTTTTAGAATGGAAAGGCAAAGGAGTTATTCTTTCAATAATATTATCCACTTTAATTGTACCCTTTGAGGCAATCGCCATACCACTTTTGCTTATTGTCAATTTTTTACCATGGGTTAGTGTTGATGGAATTTCCATTGGATGGCTTAACTCTTATCAAGTTCAAATAATTCCATTTATTGCAGATGCCATTACTATTTATTTATTTGTTCAATATTTTAAAGATTTACCCAAAGAATTAGTTGAGGCCGCTCATGTTGATGGCGCAAGTTGGTTTCGAATTTATTCAAAAATCATTTTACCTCTTTCGGGTCCAATATTTGCAACAGCTGCAATATTGAAATTCTTAGCAATGTATAACAATCAATTTTTATGGCCAATAATGGTAGCGCAAGAAGAACAGTTTCGTCCAGTGATGGTTGGTTTATTATATTTTTTTCAACTTAATGTAGCGTGGGGAGAGGTGATGGCTTACCTTTCCATTATAACTATTCCTGTCCTTGCGTTTTATATTAGTATGCAAAAGGCATTCGTGGCATCAGTTGCAAATACAGGTATAAAAGGTTAAATTTATCTCAATGGCAAATGTAAAACTTACTGATATATATAAAAAATACGGCACTACAGAGGTTGTACATGGGGTTAATTTATCCATTCATTCAGGAGAATTTGTAGTTTTTGTTGGGCCCTCTGGCTGTGGTAAATCTACTTTACTTAGAATGGTGGCAGGGTTAGAAGAAATCACCAGTGGAACTATTGAAATAGGCGATGAGATAGTTAATGATATTGTTCCTGCGGAACGTGGGGTAGCGATGGTATTTCAGTCTTATGCTTTATATCCTCACATGACAGTTTTTGAGAATATGGCTTTTGGTTTAAAAATGGCCAAAGTTAAAAAACCAGAAATAGAGAAACGCGTCCATGAAGCTGCCGAAGTTTTACAAATTTCCTCTTACTTAGACAGACTTCCTAAACAATTGTCTGGAGGCCAAAGACAACGAGTAGCTATTGGAAGAGCAATAGTGAGAAATCCGAAAGTTTTTCTTTTTGACGAGCCCCTTTCAAATTTGGATGCAGCTTTACGTGTTCAAACTCGAATTGAAATTGCAAAACTGCATAGTCA
>Ga0181553_10003428_pt1 | contig 13716 bp, 10 predicted proteins | sample 011ome_17_FD_133753 | JGI IMG/M metagenome (GOLD analysis project Ga0181553, IMG submission 133753) | Coastal salt marsh microbial communities from the Groves Creek Marsh, Skidaway Island, Georgia - 011502XT metaG (megahit assembly) | ecosystem: Environmental > Aquatic > Marine > Intertidal...
CCAATTCCAATTTCTCTCTACACTTCAAAAACCACACAGCGAAAGAACATTGCGCAAAGCAACAACAACAACACGAACACGAACAACAAAAACAACAACATCAAAGAAGAAGAAGAAGAGCAACACTTCTTCGACGAAGACTGCCACGTCGTCCCGGAATACGTTCCAGTTGAGCTCATCGACGCGAACGACGTCGAGCAAGTCTCGGAGTTGTACTCTTCGGTGAACACCGGCGTCGAGTTTTTTCCGTCTGCCGCCGCTACCACGGCGAACGTGTACGTGCCCACGGCGAAATCGCAAAAGAGATCTTCCTTTGAAGACTTCTTGGGTGAATTCATCGGGTACGAAGAGACGATCGACGATGCGATTGTCCCGACGTTTTAATTTTGTATTGAAGCGTTCAAGCAATCGGCGACGAGGCGTAAAAAATTGAGGAGGTGGAGAGAGAAAAAGAGGTGGTTGTTGTGTGTGTTCGGCGGCGCAGTGTGCGCGCGCTCATTTTGGTTTTAAAGCAAATTTCAAAATCAGAGACACTTAAAGTTTAAAGAAGGAAACTTTTTAAAAATCAAAAGAAATAATCCATGACACGTCTCGATGGCATGCGGATCTTTTTGTACCGCACAGACGTCGACTCTGGTGGGTGATTGGATGTTATTTCGTTGTGATTACAGAGACAAAATGTAATATATAAACACTTAAAACGAATCAAATTATCAAATGCTATCTTTAACCACAACACAGCTATCGTCTTCTACCGCCGTAGGCGCTTTTTCGCTCCGAGCTTAAGAAGGAAGGCTGTGCGTCTTTCTTCTTATCAGACTCCAAGTCTCGATGAATCTCCTCGTTCGTCTCTCTCGCGTCTTTGTCTAATTTATCCCTTCTCGAGGAGCGGTGCGAATCGTAATTCTCCGCCGCTTCGTTCATTTCTCTCAACCTCTTCTCTTTCTCTTCTTGCGAAAGCTTTCCAGCTCTGTGCCCGACGTTATTTCGTCTCGAATCCCATTTTGGTTGTTCCACTTTCGGCGCTCTTCGTTCTTTTTCTTTTTCGCTCTCGCGCCATTCATGTCTTCGATTTCTTCTCGCCTCAGCTGCCTGTTCCGCGCGCTCGTTTGCGTACGACATGCCGTATTGATCGTCTTTTTCTCTTTCGATGGTTGACTTTCGACGAGGTGGCGGTGATCGGCTTCTCGACCTCGAAGATGAAGGAGATGAATGTCTTCTTTTTTTTCTCGAGGAAGATTCTTTGCTGCGTCTTTTTCGTCTTCTCTCTCGAGAATACGAAGACGTGGAGGAAGAATCGTCGTCGTCGTCGTCGTCGCTACCACTGCTGCTGCTACCACTATAGTCGTCACGACCCCGGCGACCACGACGCGAGGATTTTCCTCCTTTTCTCCTCTCTTCCTCGCGAACTTCTTCTCTGATTTTCTCGCGATACTTTTCCTTCTTCCGTTCCTTCTTCGCGCGTTTGCGTTCTTTCTTCTCTCTCGCTTTTTCCTTCTTTCGTCTTTTCCTCTCGTCCACTTCTCGTCTTATTTGCTCTCTCCTCACCGGATTGCTCGCGATATTTTCTCTGGCTTGTATCTCGCGTTGTTTCATCGCCAACAGTGGATCGTTGTTCATTTTATTCCACTGCTCGACTCTTTGTTTCGGGTCGTCCATATTCGGCGCGAGATATTCCGCCCTCCGTTCCGGTCGTTCCGGCGGCAAGTCCTCTCGTCGTTCTCGTTCTCGTTTCAACTCTTCCGGTTCTTCCTCTCCTTCTGCTCGAGTAAATTTCGTATCTTCTAATCTCGTCCCTTCCGCTAACGAACCTTTATACATCCAATCCAACCGTTCGCTCTTCTTTGAATGTCCGGCGTCCACGGCGTCTTGTTGCAACTCCGCCAACTTTCTCTCCTCTTGAATTTCCTTCTTCATCTCCTCCAGTTTTCTCTTCTCGTGTTCGGCTTGTTGCTCTCGCTTCCAGACCTCTTCGATCATTTGGAAGCCACCGGTGTGCCATGATTTCTTGTTTAAAAACGCTGTCGTATCGTGTGACGATTGATGAAAAAGAGAGAAACACCAAACACGGTTAGTTTTAATAAAAGACCACAACATCACAAAAGAATTGGAGAGAGCGGCGACGAATTTTACTCTTCCAATGATTGATGGTGATGAAAGAGAGACGACGAAAGATTTTCAAACGAATTAAAAAGAAAAAGAAAAAGAACGCACCTAAACCGCCCCCCATTTTGAACCGACGACGACGTTTTGCGTTATTCTTCTCGTGTTCTTCTCTTATTCACGGTCGGTGGTTTAAGAAGAAGAAGATTCGCGGTATATAATTGATTGTTTGATGGTGGGGCTCCACTTTCTGCCGATTTTCAGACATGAATTTTTTTCTCTTTTTTTCATTCTTCACTTTTCAGTCACTCTCATCTCCCTCTCTCTCCCTGTAAACGCGCATGCTCGGCGGCGGCAGCATCTTGTCGTTTACGTCGTTTACGTCATCGTCGTCGTATCTCACATCTTTGACAACTTCTTCCCTTCTGGCGAACAACAGAAGAAAAAAATCATCATCATCATCATCGTATTCGATTGCAAAGAAAAAAGCTTCATTCATGAATAAGAAGAAGAAGAATATCACCACCACCATGGCGACCCCGAAAACCACCGAGGAGGAAGCCGCGCATCCGAACGAGAACGACGAGAAAATAACGAACGCTTCGTGTTATTGCGGTAAAATTAAAATGGAGATTTTAGGTAAACCGATAGCGGTTTCCATATGCCACTGCACGGTCTGCCGTAGACTGTCTGGAGGTGCCTTTAGTTTGCAGTCGTTGCACTCGCAAAAAAATTTTACGTGCGCGGCGACGGAGAACGATTTATGGTCGATTCAATCCTCGCCAAACGTCACCCGGTATAGATGTAAAGAGTGTGGTAGTCCTGTGTATGCTACTTTGGGGAAAGGGAAGACGTACGTCGTGCCTCGAAGCGCGTTGACGAACATCGCCAAGGACGACCAGAGTTTCAAACCCACGCATCACATGCATTATAAACAACGATGTATAGATATAGAAGACGAGCTACCAAAATTTGTGGGGACGAGTGCCCCAGGACGAGCGGAAATTTGGAATCCATCTTTAGATTAGCGATCACTTAGTTTGTAAATTGTCTTTAGTATTGTTGCATTTGTATATTCTAAACCAATCTGTCTATCGTTCTCTCTCTATGTTCGTCACCGATATCCCACTTCCATCGTCCATCTCTTCTATGCTCGAATACGCGTCTAACTTGACGTGCTCTGATCCCACGAAGACTCCCGTGAAGAGTAAAAATAACGCCAGAAACACCGCCGTGTCTTGTATCAACGCGCGAGTTAACTGCACTAAAGCTACGCGAACGCCAGCCGCCCACCTCGCCGCAAACCCGGGCAGTTTCAATCGAGAGATGACTCTAGAATCTAAAATTGTTTTCTGTTGTTCCATGTCTGCTTCTGTTAACGTCGTCGGCAAGAGCAGCACGAATGCGGTCGATAGAACCGTAAACTCAAAAGCGAGGAACACCAAAAATGGAGAAGAGAGATAGGCCACGTGCAATTCTCGTTCGCTCACTTCTATGTATTCTATGTACGCGGACAAAATCATGGCCGTTAGGGAGAGAATCAGTTTCCTCGTCGTATTCGTGTGTTTCAAAGTCAACGCCAAACACATCGGCACGCGAACGTTAAACGCCACAACTTCTTTCTTGCTCTCGTTCAGCGCTTGCGTTAGCATTTCCCGGTTCCAGGAGTTCTCTCTCGTCGCTCTCCCTGGGGATTTTATTCCCGTCGAAGGACTTCTTGCACTGCTTCTCTTCACTTTTGATCTCACATCGTCATCACTATCACTATGAATACCGTCGTCGTCTGATTCTTCTTCTTTATACTTTCGTCTCTGCGATCGACGCATTGTTGTTGCTGTTTCAGATGATATTGCGCGTTTGGTATCTTCCTTGTTATGAAGAAATTTATTTTGATATAACGTCTAACGGTCTTGGCAGTACGGTGCTACGGTTACGTTCAAAAATGTTTATCTATCTGTACAAATGCAATATGCTGCTGCTTTAACTATAACAATAGTAAGAAGAAGTTCGCGCGTATAAAACTACTTCCTTCATCAATCTTCGCCCAACCGTTTACTCTCTACGTCCTGGAAACTCATGACGCGTAAGACGGCTTCGGAGAGTTTTGAAACGCCTTCTTGAATTTCCGAGGCGCTCAAATGCGCAAAACATAACCGAATGTATCTCTCTAAATCCTCTTTACACGCATCGTTGGCTGAACATCTTTCACCGGCTAAATAGGCAACTTTTAAATGCTGCGCGTACGGCTCTAAACTTTTGCTCGTCACGCCTTCCGGAAGTTTTATCCAGACAAAATAGCCTCCCGACGGTTTCTCAAACTCCCATCCGCATCCTTCTCGTTCGAGTTTGTTGCACAAAACCGCGCAACGACTGGCGTAAGAACCCTTCAAATCGTTCATGAATGCCTCCGTTTCGGTTTGCTTGATTGCTTCACACACTACGTTTGCAGAAAATCCAGCGGAGTTGCCACCGGAAATAATGTACCCTCGCTTTGAAAATTTCCCTCGCATGACAGAATCCGCGGTCTCAATCCAACCGACTCGTAACGCCGGCGCGAGAATTTTAGTGAAACTAGACACAGAAACAACCGCTCGAAAATCTCCGTTAGCTTCTTCCGGATTTTTTGCCAAGTATTTTCTTTCAACTTTACAAAATCGATCGGGCAAAGGCTCTTTCGACCAGCTCAGAATGTGGTACACTTCGTCGGCGATGATGTGGAACTTATATTCGTGCGCGAGTCTTACCAACTCCTCTCGCGCTTTTTGCGGCATCGTCACACCTTGCGGATTCGAATGCGTTGGCACGATGTATACCAACTTTGGTCGAAACAAAACTTTTCGTTTCTTCCTCGGCGTCGCGCCGACGTTCTCGAGAATAGAGTTGATTGGGTTGATAAACGTGTCCCCTTCTTCCAATCGTATCTTCAGCGCATTCACGTCCAAACCGAATTCGTTACTTTTCACCGTCGTTATTTCCATATCGTGGTCTTCGAATATCTTCGTTGCCAAGAAGTACGTCGCTTTCTCGCATACGACGATATCGTTCGGTTTCGCTAATATCGACGTCGCCATTTCGATGCCGTGCGATACGCCCGAAGTAAAGAATAGATCTTCCGGTTGCAACACGTTTTTCGTCGCCGTCGTCGCTGACGTCGTCGTCGTCGTCGTCCCCGCCTTGCTTTGCATCTTCGTCTCGTCGTTTTCATTTTGCTCTGTTTTTGCTTGATATCCTGTTACTCTCATTTCCTCTTCCTTTTCCTCTTCTTTATATTGTCTTCTCAAGAACGAGCACAACTCTTCCACGGCTCCAGTTGGTCCTTCCGAGGGAATATAGTTCAGATCTAACTGATTGTGCTTCAACTTCGATCCGCATCTCTTCAAAGCGTCGGATATGATCTTATTCGGTAGCTCCGAGTGCATCGGATGCCCCACGGCTAAATTGATGGTATCTTTCGGTTGGTTCGCGAGTAACGGACTTTGCGTCGGTCCAATTTTTGCCGAAGCCATGGTGGTTGTCGTTGGATAGTAGCAGGAGTGTTTCCTTTTATTCGTCGTAGGCGTGGTGGTGCTTTTAATAGTGTTTATGATCTTACTCGGCGAAGATGATGATTTTGGTTGCACGGAGTAGTTGTGGTTCGTGAGAAAGTGATGACTCATATATGATGTGAGACGAGCGACTGGAACGTTTTACGAATGAGGAAGAGGAGGATGCTTCCCCCTTTTGCAAAAAAGCAAAATCTTACTAAAAACACACCACACTTTTTCCTCTCTCTCTCTGAGAGGGGCGCGAGAGTAGAAGGACGACGACGACGACGACGGAGAGAGCAGTCGTGCGCCCGCAATAATGTTTTGAAGAAAAATGTCTTCTCCCTTCTTCGTCTTCTTCTTCTTGGTCTTCTTCTTCGGAGGGGGAGGGACGATTCACATCGCGAGAGGAGAGGAAAGCGTGAGTGCGATGACTATTCGAGGAGGAGGAGGAGGAGGAGGAATAAGAAGAAGAAGACCAAAACGGAGAGAAGAAGAGGCGTGCGGATGTGAAATAGGCGTGGAGGAGTACGATGCGCACGAAGAGAGCAACTGGTGGGATACGAGAACGAAGATACCGTTCGCTTCCGCCAAAGACGCTTTGGAGAAGATGTCGTTCAACAACTCCGTATTGGTGATGATGACGAACGCAGGGGAGGTGGATTTACTGGATAATTACTTGTGTTCTTTGCGTTTGTCTGGTTTGAATAAGTACATCGTCTTTGCGACGGACGAGAGGGCGATGAAACATCTGGAGTATCGCGGATACAATGCCGTGGACGGAACGAATATCATTAAGAACAACAACAATAACGCAAAGAAGAAAGAGGGTGATAGCAAGGAAGAAAACGAGGAAGAAGAGGAAAAGATAAAAACGGAGATTAAACTGAGCAGTAAAGACGCTGAATTCGGGCGAAAAGCGTGGAAGCGCCTGACCCAAGCAAAGCTGAAAATTGTTGAGTTTGTCTTGAAGAGCGGCTACGACGCCTTTCTTACCGACGTAGATATCGTCGCGTTTCATAACTTCATGCCAGAGCTTATCAAAACCTCGGAAAAAAATCTCTGGCTGAGAGATGGCCAAGAAGTGAACACTGGTTTCTACTTTATGCGGAAGAAATCGAGTAATTTAAACTTGCTCGAAGCGGCGTTTCAGCGAATCAAAGAAACGCACGGAAGTCACGACGACCAGAAAATAATCAACGCCATCATGAAATCTTCTCAGCGAAAGTTTTTACCCACCCCTGAGTATGCCAACGGATGTTTCATGAAAACCGAAAGCGGTCGAACGGCAGTGGCAAACGGCAAAGTCAAGGCGGTCCACGTCAACTGCGCGCAATCGAAAGTGGTCAAACACAAAATTATGTGTCGACGAGGCCTTTGGTTTTGTCGCCAGCCTCCTATGTCGGCGCACGTCGCGCACGACGGGGGTCAAACGTGCGTAAAACCTGGTGGAACGTACGTAGTAAACGACGAGAGGAAAGTTTAGAGAGTATTTAGATTAGCATTAGATCGTATTAGTTGTGATAGTTTTCTGTAGATTTGTACCATCATCAGTGTGTATTTGATCGAATATTATGTTTCCCTTCCCAGCTCTCAACATTCATTTTTTAGGGTATCCCCAAACATGCCAAAGCGATGTGAAAAACTCAGAACGAGAAGGGCTTCAAAAAACGAAGAAAAACAACATTTCTTTATTCAAAGCGCCGCACACCGGGTGTTGTCTCAGATGCAGTCACAAAGCGTGATGAGCTCGGCGAAACCGACGAACGGGACTCTTTTCGGGTCTCGTCACGACGTTTCTGCTGCCGCGTTAAAGAAGGCCTCAACGAAAGCGCAGCAACAACAAAGCCGTCGTCGTCTTCAACCGATCGATGCGGTTTCGGCTGCTGGAAAAGAGTTCAGAGCCTGGGACGATGCCAAGAACAGCAAGAAAAGAACCGATCTGAAGAAGATCATGATCATCGGTGCGGGACCGATTGTCATTGGACAGGTAATTACGCTCTCTCTTCTCTCCGTCTTCGTCTTCTTCATCGACCCACCGCCCGTGAGAAGCAGCGGTAGGAGGGTTGGTGACGATACGATGATGATGAGTTTTAAAATAGTTTGTCTGTGTTTTTTTGTTTGTTTTTGGTTCAAATTTTCAAACAACACCAACAAAAATCGCGTCGGTGTCGCGACACGTTGTTTTTCTCTCCTCTCTCTCCCATAAAAAAGGAGAAGAGAGAGAAATGTGGGTGCTGAAAAATATTTTGGTTTTTTTGACTCTTCTCTCGTATTTTAAACTGACTTTCTCTCTCTACTCTTTCTCTAAGGCGTGCGAGTTTGATTACTCCGGAACGCAAGCGTGTAAAGCGCTTCGAGCGGAAGGGTACGACGTTATTTTAATAAACTCCAACCCGGCGACTATTATGACTGACCCGGAAACAGCGGCGAGAACGTTCATTACGCCAATGACGCCGGAATACGTTGAAAAAATCATCGCCGCTGAAAAGCCAGACGCGGTGTTGCCAACCATGGGTGGGCAAACCGCCTTGAACTTGACCAAAGCCTTGGCAGAGGCTGGTATTTTTGAAAAATACGGCGTGGAGCTCATCGGCGCGAAACTTCCCGCGATTAACAAAGCTGAAGATCGTCAGTTGTTCAAAGATGCAATGACTAAAATTGGATTGAAAACGCCGCAGTCTGGAACTGCGGAAACTTGGGAACAGGCGAAGGTAATTGCTGCGGAAATTGGAACATTGCCTTTGATTATTCGACCGGCGTTCACGTTAGGCGGCTCTGGAGGCGGCATCGCGTACAACATGAAAGAGTTTGAGCAAATCACGAAAGGGGGCTTGGATGCTTCGGCAACCTCGCAAGTCTTGATTGAACAATCTTTACTCGGCTGGAAAGAGTATGAATTAGAGGTCATGCGCGATTTGGCGGACAACGTCGTCATCGTTTGCTCTATCGAGAACTTTGATCCCATGGGCGTGCACACGGGTGATTCGATCACCATCGCCCCGGCGCAAACTTTGACGGATAAGGAATATCAACGGTTGAGAGATGCATCTTTAGCGATTATTCGTGAAATTGGCGTCGAGTGTGGTGGATCGAACGTGCAAATGGCCGTAAACCCGGCTGGTGGTGAATTGATGATTATCGAAATGAACCCGCGCGTTTCGAGGTCTTCAGCCTTGGCTTCCAAAGCGACAGGTTTTCCAATCGCCAAGATGGCAGCGAAAATGGCTTTGGGTGCGACCATGGACGGTATTCCGAACGACATTACCATGAAAACGCCAGCTGCGTTTGAACCTTCGATTGATTACGTTGTCACGAAAATTCCTCGATTCGCTTTCGAGAAATTCCCGGGCGCCGAACCGATTTTAACGACTCAAATGAAATCTGTCGGTGAAGCGATGGCCATGGGAAGAACGTGGCAAGAATCATTCAACAAAGCGCTTCGCTCGTTGGAAACTGGCTTATCTGGTTGGGGCTTGAACAAGAACGATGGTTTCATACAAAACGACCCGGAATTGATTAAAGAACGCTTAGTTGTCCCATCCCCGGAACGCGTCGTCGCCTTGCACGAAGCTTTCATGTCTGGAATGTCCGAGGATGAGATCATTAGACTCACCACGATGGATCCATGGTTTATTCGTCAGCTTGGTGACTTGTACCAAACCGAATGTTGGTTAAAATCTTTGAGCTCCATGGACGATTTGTCCGTGGAAGACTGGACTCAAGTAAAGCGACGAGGATATTCCGATGCGCAAATCTGTAGAGCCTTTCCGGGAACTGTGGAGGCCGATGTTAGACAAAAACGAAAATCTATGGGTGTTGTCGCGGCAATGAAGCGTGTCGATACGTGCGCGGCTGAATTTGAATCAGACACGCCGTACATGTATTCTTCGTACGATGGCAGCTGCGAAGCGAAACCGACGAATGCGCGCAAAATCTTGATTCTTGGTGGTGGACCAAACCGTATTGGTCAAGGTATTGAATTTGACTATTGCTGCTGTCATGCCGCCTTTGCGCTTTCCGATGCCGGCTACGAAACTATCATGTTGAACTCCAACCCGGAGACTGTCTCTACGGATTACGATACTTCCGATCGTTTGTATTTTGAACCACTCACCGTCGAAGATGTCTTGAACGTTTGCGAAGTTGAACGGCCTGAAGGTATTATCGTACAATTTGGCGGTCAAACTCCGCTGTCTTTGGCTACAAAACTCGAAGCTGCTTTGAAGGCGAATCCGATTCAAGCCGCGTCAGGCAATGGCGTGACGCACATTCTCGGCACACCGCCAGATTCGATCGATGCCGCGGAAGATCGAGACCGATGGATGGATATCCTCAAGGAACTCGATATTCGACAACCGGCTGGGGGTGTTTGCGTTGACGAAGGTGAAGCTTTGAGTACAGCAGAACGTGTTGGTTACCCGGTTATGGTTCGTCCGTCTTACGTTCTCGGTGGACGTGCGATGGAAGTTGTTTCCACACCATCGCAGTTGAAGAGATATTTGAGCACAGCTGTTGAAGTCGATCCGGAACGCCCAGTTTTGGTCGATAAATATCTCGACCAAGCGACGGAATTGGATGTTGATGCTTTGTGTGATTCTTTTGGCAACGTCGTTATCGGTGGTATCATGGAACATATCGAGCAAGCTGGGGTGCATTCTGGTGATTCTGCCTGCTCTTTGCCGACCCAAACGGTTCCGGAATCGGCTTTAGCGACGATTCGTGAGTGGACACCGAAACTTGCTCGACGTTTAGGTGTCGTCGGATTATTGAATATGCAATATGCGGTTATGCCAGATGGCACGCCGTACATTATTGAAGCGAATCCGAGAGCTTCGAGAACGGTTCCATTTGTTTCGAAGGCGATTGGACATCCGTTGGCGAAATATGCCTCGTTAGTTATGGCCGGTCAATCGCTGGAGGAGATTGGGTTTATGCAAGAACCGATCACGAAGCACATTTCTGTTAAAGAAGCTGTATTACCATTCGACAAATTTCTAGGGTGCGACACGTTGTTAGGACCTGAGATGAGATCAACCGGTGAGGTTATGGGCATTGACTTTGATTTTGAGCGCGCGTACTGCAAGGCTCAAATCGCTGCCGGACAAAAGTTGCCAAAGTCTGGAAAGGTGTTCATCTCCGTCAAAAATTCGGACAAAGAAGCTATGGTCCCGGTCGCTAAAAATCTTGTAGACATGGGGTTCGAAATTTTGTCAACGGGCGGAACTGCTACCACTTTAGAAAGCGCTGGCATCAAGGTGACAAAAGTGAAGAAGATTCACGAAGGTCGACCAAACATTGGTGATATCTTGCGTGACGGTGATTTGAAGTTGATGTTTGTCACGTCTTCTGGTGACGCGAACGATTTAACAGACGGCCGCGAGTTGAGAAGAACCGCTGTTGGCTTGAAAGTTCCTATTTGCACGACTGTCGCTGGTATTAAAGCAACCGCAGGCTCCTTGAAAATCTTACAAGAAGGAAACTTACAAATGCAAGCCTTGCAAGATTTTTTCTAGATCCAAAAAATATTTAAATATCTGAAGTTCATATCGATTCTAAATACTAAGTAATGATGATAAAAGTATACACTACTAACTCCGCACATCTTCCCTCTCAGCATGCTTTCATCTCTTCTTCTTCTTCGCATTCTTCGCGTCTTCTCGAATTTGCTCGAAACGCGGTCGTTGTTCAAATACTCGCGAGGATTCTTTGGCTCCTACTGACGCACTTCGTCCATTTGTGGAAGGACGATTCTTCATTTCTCTATATTTTGCGATTAAATCTTCTCTCAAAACTGCCATGTCGTGTTGTCTTTTCAATCCAATGATTGGACCTTGACGCGACCTCGTCGCTTTTTTCTTTTTCATGTTGGAGTTTGCATTGAACATGAGGTCAGCGAAAATTTTAGATTGACGATTTCCAGCGCCTCCATTTATACCATTTTTTGCACCACCACCACCACCTTTCCTCTTTATGGTAATTTGCGGCGGTGCCTCTGCAACTTCTCCGAACTTAGGCAGTTCTTTGACTATGCCGAGAAACTTTTCCTTTTCTTCTTCCTCTATCCTTGCTTGCGCTCGTTGTTCCTTCTTCCTCTCGCGAAGCGATTTATACTTAGTCTTCTTCGTTTTCTTTATCTTTTTGCCTTCTTCTCCGAGGATGTCTTCGTCGAACAATTGACCCTTTTCACCTTTATCGGGCATGTTCCTCCTTCGAATTTCTTCTCCCACGTCTTCACTATCATCATCGCCGCTAAAACTACTACTACTACTACCGCCGTCGTCGTCATCGTTTCTTTCGCTTTCTCTCTTTTCTTCTTCTTCTTCTTCTTCTTCTTCTTCTTCTTCTTCTTCTGTATCGTCGTCCTTGTCGTCCCTATCGTTCGTCTTCTGAGTTGTCTTTGAAGCCGGCAGTGCTTCTACATCATCCTGAACGCCCGCATATTCTCTCGCATTCGCGAAATCTTCGTCGTAAAAGCCTTCGTATTTCTTTTCGTCCTCGTCTTTCTTCCGTTCTTTCTTCTTCGTCTTATTTTCGTTCCTGTTATTGTTGTTCCTGTTATTCTTTCCATTCTTACCCTCCTCGTCGTCTTCGACCGCTGCCACTAAATCGTCCACGTTCAGTCCGTTTTCTCTTCTTTTCTTGATTTCTTGTCTCATCTGTCTCTTTTTAATCTCCTCTTGCGCGCGCATAAACCTCTTGAAAGACGACGGCGCTTCCAACATGGTGTCCGCTTTCAAAGCTTTTTCCACGTAAGAGACGTCGTGCTCTCGAAACGTGTTGTTCTTCTTATCGTACGTCCTGCCCTCTTTCAGCGCTTTCTGCCGTCGCCGTTGCCCTTTACCTCGCTCGCCGGTGCCCATCGTGTGTGTGTTCTGTTTCTTCTTCTTCTTCTTCTTATATCGCGCGCGTCGTCGTCGTCGTCGTCGCGTCAAAGTTTGTGTCGGCTGAAGCGATGAATTTTTGTAACAAACTCTCATGCATGAAAAAAGCTTGCTCTTCATCAAATTTCCAAAAGAGAACAGCACTTTTGCGTACTCTACATTATTATTTATTGATATGGCACCTCCTTCGATAGACCCACTGGTGGACCAACCGATGAGCTCGGGGAGAAAGGAAGTCTCCTTATCCGCCTTTGCGTTTCTCTTTTCGGAAATCGTCCAATACCATTTGCAACGCGTCTCGGACACGAACGAATTAGAGTTGAAGTTGGAAGAAGCGGGCGCACACGTCGGAAGACGAGTGTTAGAGTTACTCGCGTACAGAGAGAAACCAACGAGAAGAGAGACGAGATTGAATGGAATCTTGACGTTCATACAGAACAACGTGTGGAAGAACCTGTTTGGACGCTCGGCGGATTCGTTGGAAATATATAACGACGACGAGTACATGATTTCAGATCGAGACGTTTTAGTGAACAGATTCATATCGGTGCCGAAAGATTATCAAGGGATGAATTGCGCGAGTTTTGTCGCCGGAGTGGTGAAAGGGTGCTTAGAAAGTGCCGGGTTTGACGCGCAAGTGTCGGCGTATGACGCACCGACCGCGGATGATGGGCACTATTCAGTGGCGAGAACAAACTTTTTAGTGAAAGTAGACGCAAACGTTCTCGAACGCGAGCAAAGTTTTTAGACATAAATGATGGTTCAAATCTTTAGAGTAAACGTAGACGTAGCATATTAACATATAGTGTAATGCATAGTAGTAATTATAGCAGTAGTATATTTCATTCTAATCAATCTAATTGGTCGATGGCCCAATTGAGATGTGCACGGAATTGCATCGCAGCCGGATAACTCATGTCTCTCGGGACACCGACTCGTTCTCTCAAGTAGCGCAGGCACTTTGCGATTTCTTTGTCCTTCTTCGGTTCTGACGGTTGTAGTGGCTCAGCCGAGCCGTCAAGCATAGCGTCGGCGACGATTCGCAACCATGCATCGACCGAGTCCACGTATTTCTCGTTTGGAACTGCGTATGGATCCGCAAGCGGTGCCTGAAATTGTTTCCTTCCTGCTTCGCCGGCGCCGCGACAGGCAAATCTGGCGACATTTTTCGAATTAGATATGAGTTTATACGCAGCTTCATGTCG
>Ga0181553_10003460_pt1 | contig 13631 bp, 7 predicted proteins | sample 011ome_17_FD_133753 | JGI IMG/M metagenome (GOLD analysis project Ga0181553, IMG submission 133753) | Coastal salt marsh microbial communities from the Groves Creek Marsh, Skidaway Island, Georgia - 011502XT metaG (megahit assembly) | ecosystem: Environmental > Aquatic > Marine > Intertidal zone...
CGATTATGATGGCACCCGATTCAATGACAGACCCTGGATAGAAGACACAGACCTTCCAGAAGTTTTCTGGGTTCCGGCGATTACCGTTGCCGGCATGACTTTTTATAGCGGGGACAAATTCCCGGGCTGGAAAAATAATCTGTTTGTGACTTCCATGATGGTAGGCAGGATACCCGGTACCGGTCACCTGGAACGAGTTGTCTTTAATGAAAATGGAGAAGTGCGGCGAGAATCCATGCTGGAGGAACTTGGCCAGCGTATTCGCTATGTAGTCCAGGGTTCTGACGGATTACTCTATCTACTTACCGATCATAAGGATGGCGTCTTGCTGAAGATCGAGCCCGACCAGACGGCACAAAATGATCTTCAAATGCAGCATGAATTAATGAGTCAGCAAGGGCTGTTGCAGCATGAATTAATGAGTCAGCAAGGGCTGTTGCAACCTGAATTATTTACCAGCAGTGACTGTATGATCTGTCATCGCATAGATGAAAACCTGGTGGGTCCTTCTTTTCAAGCTATTGCTGAAAAATATAGCACTACTGAAGGCAATATCAGTCTTTTGGTTGGCAATATCATTAACGGTGGCGAGGGTAACTGGGGTGAAGTTCCGATGACCTCACACCCTGATCTGACCGCAGAGACTGCGAGACAGATGGTGAATCAGATTCTAGGCCTGAACGCTCAATAGCCCGGAATTTTTTTATACCGAGCGGAAGAGTATTAATTCCCGGTTTTTGAAATCTTCATAACTATGCGAGCCCTGGCATCAGTAATATAAACCGTGCCATCTACATCTACTCCTAGCCCGTGAGGACGCACGTCAACTTTGATCGTATCCAGTAACTGACCATCTTTCAGAATATTTACAGCCCCCGCATTAACATCACTAACATAGACCGTATCATCAGCCATAACGACTATTCCACCGCGGGAAGGAACAGGCCAGCTTTCAATAAAACTGCCATCAGGTCCGAATACCGAGACGCGCTGGTTACCGCTGTCATTGACCAGAATCCTGCCCAGGGAATCCAGCGCTACGCCATGGGGCAGATCAAGCTGGCCATCACCAGCACCCTGCTCTCCTCCTATAATGCGCACAAATTCGCCAGCAGGCGTAAACTGAATCACTCTTGAATTAACATAGCCATCTGAGACGTAAATATCGCCCGTATTGGAAACAAAAACATGATTGGCCTGGTTAAACAGCCTCGTATCTGAATTATCTCCAGCCTCATCGGCTCGACCAAGAGTCATCAGTAAATCACCCTGGATGCTGTACTTGTAAACGACATGCCTGGCAGCATCCGTTGCCCAGACATTTCCTTCTTCGTCAAAGCTGACACTGTGGGCATTATTCATAACCGGAGTATCCCCCCAGGATCTGATAAATACCCCCTCTCGTGTGTAAAGTCTGAAATATGGCGCACTGCGAACCATGACCAATATATTGCCCTTGCCATCCGCAGCAACCCATGAGGTGGAACCATCCCAGTCTTCACCTGGCATCAGCGCCCACGCAGAATCAATACTATATTGTTCTTGCGACTGACCGGAGCCTGCCTGACAGATAAAAACCATACATATCAATACCGGAATTCTGGAAATTTTGAGTGAATTTATGTTCATGAGTAATTGCCTTATTATTATTCCCGGAATAAAAGTATAGTAGTGCTTTGTCCCATAGGCTATGCCTTTGTACAATCAGGGATAATTACTATTTATTACTAATCAACAATAATGTAAATATTTGATCTACCGCATTTTTATAGAATGCTTAATACAACAACAGATTAGAAACTGCTTGGTAATCAAGATTTCTGATTAGAACATTATTCCAACTGGCTTTTTAATTCGGAAATACACTGGATGTTTGAAGACTATCTTGCTGGATTGACCTCACCTGAACAGGTGCTACTCAATATTTCGGACCTGCCCAGAGGTATCGATAACTATCATATCGATGTCAAACTGAGTCCGAAGTTTTGCGCTGCATTCAAGAAACTACTGGCAGACTATCTTGCGCTTGAAACATCGGAAAAACCCCAACGCCTCAAAAATGATAAACAGGTTGAAGAATTTCGAAACTGCTATATCGATATGGTGACAGTTCTTATAAACCGGGTAAAAACTGATTTATCCCCCGAGCAAATAAATTTCCTGCAATTTGCCATCTATCGTTTCATGCTTGAAAACACCAAAAATGCCCTCGATAACCATATCAAGACATATCGCGACAAGCTTTCAGAATTAAGAACAAGTGGCTCCGGCAAAGCACTGGGTCTTCAGGAACACCTGTTCTGGCTCAAAAAACATTACACCATGATTCTTTATGCCATCTACAGGCATTTCTTCGTACTATTAAGACAAATCGAAACCAAAAACCTGCAAGCTCTCAGAAGGCAATATCTTGGGGGGAAAGACAGTATTTTTCTCGAGATACTTTTCAACCCAATGCTTCTGAGCGCCAACCTGGATTCAGGAAACTTCCTGATTGAACGCTATCTGCTATGGAATAAAAGCAGAGACGAATCCGATTTTGCAGAAATAAATGCAGCAGTTGAATCCATGTTTCGTGAGATGCTACCCGAAGTGAATTTTCCACCTTTGTATGAAGAAAAGGAAAGTTCTGCTCAACTGGAAATATACGATGAACTGGCAGGACTGTCAGCGGCAAAACATTTACTTGGCCCATCGAAAGACATGAAAAACATTATTTCTGAAAGTTTTTCATGCCTCGACCACGCTAATAATTTTGAATATCTATTCAACAAGAACAAGCTTGACGAACTTGTCAGGACCGTCAAGCAAGAACACGGATTCAAAGCCGGCTGGAAAACCCGAGGAAGCATTAAACGACTTAACAAGCTTCTTGTGAAACTGCAGAAGTTTCTGGAGAAAGAAAAGTTATTGGTTCAGCTAACAGCCTCACACCATACCCATAAAATGTGGAGCAGGCACCTGGCTCAGATTATGGATCCGTTAACACTCTGCCGCTATCTTTCAGGCGAGCTAACTTTCAAGGACTTTCAGAAACGTCTCAATCGAGATTATAGTTTTTCATCTGCCGAAGTTAAATCCTTGAAACAGGCAGCCAAGGACGTCAAGGATGAAGTTAGCAAGCATTCATCCGAGATCTTGATTAGATTTTTATCAGTATTCGCACAATATCGCCTGCATTTAAAATATTACCGGTTTGCCCATCGGGTTTTTAACCGAATCAGTATCCAGCACGAAGAAGCAAATATCCGTTTATCCAGCCAGGCAGGCACGCTTTATGAATTACCAATGTCCATGGAAGTCATCAATGATGACAAGCGCATCACTCATCATTCTATCCTCAAGGCGGACGTGCGCGGATCAACCACGGTAACCAATGAACTTGAAAAAAAGGATCTTAATCCCGCCTCCTATTTCAGTTTGCGTTTTTTCAGCCCCATCAACAAGGTATTAAGCCTTTACGGTGCCAACAAAGTGTTTATTGAAGGCGATGCTGTCATTCTGAGCTTTCTGGAATACGAAAATGACCCCCAGAACTGGTATTGTGTGGCCCATGCCTGCGGCATGGCCAAGGCCATGCTTTCTGTTGTGAGCGCCAACAATAAATACTCCAAAGACATGGGCTTACCGCCACTGGAGCTCGGCATCGGTATTTGTTACGCCGATTACGCGCCCCGCTACCTTTATGATGAAGACCAGCCCATCATGATTTCTTCTGCCATTGGCGATGCCGATCGTATGTCTTCCTGTACCTGGAAACTGCGAGATGCCATCCAGAAGCATCCGTTTAATGTTGAAGTACTTGAAATAGCACGAGATGACCATTCCCGAGGGGAAAAAGGGCAAAAGCAGATTCGCTACAATGTGAATGGCATTCTGCTGGACAATGTGGGATTTAAGAAACTTCAAAACGAAATTGAAATGACCCGTCTGTCCGGCCAGGTGGAAGGTCAAACAACCGTATTTTATTACGGCGAATACATGGACACAGAAAGCAAGAAACGCAATCTTGTCGTTCGTGAGGGGCGAGTAGGCTTATGGAAAGACGAGTCTATTCAACCTCATACCATTGATGAAAAGTTTTACGAAGTGGTAACCAACCCCCAGATCACAGCCGGTATTCAGAAAAAAATCCAGACCATGACCCCCGGCCAACACGAAATCATCGAAACAGATGCTTCGACTTCTTGAAATCCTTCTTCCTCTACCCCACGTATAAGATCACAAAAAAAGACATTGCGGGTGGATAAATGCGCTTTTGAAATACTCTTGAAAGCCTTATTTCTGCCTTCATATCCGAAATACGCTGATCGTTTCAGACTGATTCATCTCATGTGCATTAATTGTGAAATTTGATCTGTTTTTTTCTTCGAAATGCGAAAAAATGCTAATATTTAGCTTATGAAAATTAACATGAAATACCGCCGTCGTTTTCTCCAAGCCATCGCAGTTTCAGGCACTCTGACACTGACTGGCTGGCCGCTGACAAGCTTTGCTGCAGGTAACTCACTGACACGCGAAAAAATGACGGATCGTCTTATCAGGATCAGTGGGGCTGGTGGCAATATTGTCCTGTTTCTCGGCAACGATAACGTAAGCGTTATTGATAGCGGCAGCGCTGAACACGCCCAAAGCGTGATGTCTCTGATAGCTGAGTTAGCTGACTCGAAGCCAATCAAAAACCTGTTTAATACCCACTGGCACGACGACCACACGGGAGGAAATGAGTTATTTCATTCCCATGGCGTGAACATTATTGCCCACGAGAATACCCGCCTCTGGCTGGGTGCAGATTTTGATGTTGAATGGCGCAACTGGACTCATAACCCGCGTCCGGCAGAAGCCCTGCCCGATGAAACTTTCTATTTTTCGGCAACAAAGGACCTTGGAGGTGAAATCGTTCAGTATCACCATTATGAGCAGGCCCATACCGATGGCGATATAGCACTGTATTTTCCTGACAGCAATATTCTGGTCGCCGGCGGTTTACTCAGCGATGGTCGATATCCAACACCAGATATTGCCACAGGCGGCTGGATTGGTGGCCTTATCAGTGCCAATGAAGCCATGCTTGAACTGGTAGATGACAACACACAAATTATTCCCGACCGGGGAAGTATAAAAACCAGAGCAAATCTATTAGCGCAGCACGCCATGTTGACCGACCTTTACGAAAAAATGAAAACCCTGGCACGTCAGGGCTATAGTGCCCAAAACATGCTTGAAGCCAATGTTACAGAAGGTTATGACCAATCCTGGGGTGATCCTGAAGAATTTATATTGGAAGCCTATCGAGGTATGTGGGCTCATTCCCGTGATATGGGCGGATTTATTTAAATGCGAATAGAATCAATGAAACCAAAAATACTGACTTTGCTTTGTTCTCTGGCTTTTACATCTGTGGCTTTAACTCCTGTGGCCTTAACTGCTGCAGAGGTAGCTCATACAGAAGGCCTTGAAAATATTGAACAGCAATGGACACTGCTCAATGAATATTGTGTCGGCTGTCATAATTTTGAAGACTGGGCCGGCAGCCTGGCTTTTGACACCCTTTCTCCTGAATCCATTCACGAGAATACTGACATATTTGAGAAAGCCGTGCGAAAGATGCGCGGTCGACTCATGCCTCCTCCCGGTAATGAGCGTCCCAGTGAAGCAAAGCTGGATGAATTCATTACTGAGATGGAAAACTATCTGGATTCAGTTTCTGAAGATGCCGGCCCCAATCCCGGACATGTAGCGATCCATCGCTTAAATCGAAAAGAATATGCCAATGCCGTTGAAGAAATCCTCGCCGTGCAGGTCAATGCTGAAGCCTTGTTACCACCTGACTCAGTGAGCGATGGTTTTGACAATGTTGCTAATGTCCTGCAGGTCTCTCCTTCATTTCTGCAGCAGTACATGTCAGCTGCCCGCTCTGTCAGCTTACTTGCTGTTGGCAAGGAAAACCCTGCTCCGGAACTGGCCTCTTTTGAAGCACCCAGTCTGGCGACACAATACCGTCATGTTGAGGGCTTGCCTTTGGGTACCCGTGGCGGTTTTGTCGCCGAGCAGTATTTCCCGGCGGCGGGTGACTACGAATTCAATATTGAAATCGCCTCTCAGGAGGGTTCTCTGCAACGTTCCTACCCCACCTGGTGGCTTGAGGATGAGCATCGATTCATTCTTACTATCGATGGTGAAGAAGTGTATACCACTAAACTCGGAGGTTATGAGGATGCCGAGGCTGTGGATCGCCAGCAGACGCCGGCTATCACGGCGATACAGAATCGTTTCAGGAATATCAATGTGCCGGTAAAAGCGGGTCTGCACAAGATTGGCGTTGGCTTTGTCGCACGCACTTTTGCCGAATCAGATCGCATCATTGGTCATTTAAGCCCCGGGGAAGGTTTTGACAATATTCCCATCGTCGTCAGTTTGAAAGCACTGGGTCCATTCAACGCTACCGGTATGCCCGATGTTCCCAGCAGAGAAAAAATATTTTCCTGTTACCCCGCTAACAATGATGAAGAGCGCGGATGTGCGGAGCAAATCTTCAGCGATCTTGCGCGTCTGGCGTTCAGGCGCCCGATCAATGAAGAAGACTTGTCGCCCTTGATGGCCTTTTATGAAAACGGCCTGACTGAAGGCGGCTTTGAAACGGGCATCCAGAAAGGCATCATGGCGATGCTGGCTTCTACTAAATTTCTCTACCGGGCGGAACCGCTTCCCGATGATGCCAAACCTGGTGAAGCATTTCCTGTATCTGATCTGGAACTCGCTTCACGGCTGTCGTTCTTCCTGTGGAGCAGCAACCCGGATGACGAATTACTCACATTGGCAGAACAGGGTGAGTTGAGAAAGCCTGAAATTCTTCGTGCCCAGGTTCGCCGCATGTTGAGTGATCCACGCGCCAGTTCATTAACTGAAAACTTTGCCTTTCAGTGGCTCAATATTGATGGTGTCGATGATATCGATCCTGATCCCCGTGTTTTTCCGGATTTCGATGACGATCTAAGAGGTGCCTTCAAACAGGAATTGGCGCTTTTTGTGGACAGCATTCTGCGAAGCGGCCGGCCGGTTATAGACCTGCTTGATGCAAAACATACTTATCTCGATGAACGCCTGGCCCGACATTACGGTATTAAAAATGTCCGCGGCTCACAGTTTCGCCGCATAGAGCTGGATGACCAGCGTCGCTGGGGACTATTGGGCAAGGGCGGCCTGTTGATGTTAACGTCATACCCGAATCGCACTTCGCCAGTGGTGCGCGGCGCCTATATTCTGGAAACTCTGATCGGTACTCCTCCATCCGCCCCCCCACCGGGAGTAGAAACGGACCTGGATACTCTTGACCCGGGCTCACAGGTCACCACCATCCGATCAAGGTTGGAAAGCCATCGCGAACAACCTTCCTGCAATCAGTGTCATGGTGTCATTGATCCTCTTGGTCTGGCTCTGGAAAATTTCAACGCCATTGGCCAATGGCGTGATATGGATCGCTTTGCCCAATCCCCGATTGATGCCAATGGCCGACTTGCCAGTGGTCAACCGGTGACCGGACCCAATGACCTGCGCGAAGCATTACTTGACCGGCCAGATCAGTTTGTACAAGCTATTACTGAAAAGTTAATGACTTTTGCCCTGGGACGCACAGTAGAACACTTTGATATGCCAACTGTGCGCAGGATTGTTAAGCAGGCTGCAGCGAATAATTATCAATTTGAAAACATTGTGCAGGGTATTGTTGAGAGCGATGCTTTCCGCATGAAGTCGCTGCCCACTGAAGAACATGGCGCTGAAACGGTTGCCATTAATGAATAGGATCTGAGAAGGTCACTTAATAGATTGAAGGTGGAGTAATAACCATGTTTATTACCAAGAAATATTTATCAAGACGAAAAGTATTAAGAGGACTAGGGACATCAGTTGCCCTGCCTTTTCTGGACGCCATGGTGCCGGCAGCAACAGCTATTGCCCAGACGGCAGCAGCGCCCAGACCATTGATGGGTTATTTTTATTTGCCTCATGGCGCGATCATGAGTGATTGGACCCCGGATGCTGCTGGTAGTGATTTTGACTTAAAGCCAATTCTTAAACCATTTGAAGCTTACCGTGATTACCTGACCATTGTGTCCGGCCTCGACAACAAGCCGGCTCAAAGTTCAGCAGTACACGCCATTACACCGGGTACCTGGCTAACCTGTGCTGCTCCCCGCCGCAGCCACGCCCCTTCTGTTGGCATTTCAGCAGACCAGATTGCCGCCAACTATATCGGTCAGGATACTCCCCTGCCATCTATTGAAGTCGCCACCGAAGAAAAGGGCGGCGCCTCGGCTTGCGATGGCACTTATGGCTGCACAATAGGCACCACTATCTCCTTTAGCAGCGCGACCACCCCATTGCCTATGGAATACAACCCAAAGAAATTTCTGACCAAGTTATTTGGCGAAGGCGATACAGACGAAGAGCGCTCAATGATCGCCAACGATTACAAGAGTCTGCTGGATATGGTTGCAGATGAAACCAACTCTCTGAAGAAAAGCCTGGGCGCGTCAGATAAAGCCATGCTGGATAATTATCTCACCAGCGTGCGTGAAATCGAACGCCGGGTTGAGAAACTTGAAAACCAGGACATGTCACAATATGAGATGCCAGAGATGCCAGTAGGCATTCCGAATTTTGATGAACACATTGAATTAATGCTGGACATGATTACCCTGGCCTATCAGGCTGGCATGACCCGCGTGGTCTCATTCATGCTCGCAGCAGAAGTCAGCCAGCAAGCCTATCCGCATATTGGCATACCCGATGCCTTTCACCCGCTGTCACACCACAATAACAATCCGGTCAGTCTCCAGAAACTGTCACAGTTACAAACCTGGCATAGCGATGTATTGGCAAAATTTGTCGGCAAACTAAAAGATATTCCGGACGGCGAAAACTCCTTGCTGGATAATGCCATTCTTACTTATGGCAGCAATATGAGTAACAGTAATGCGCACAATAACTTCCCACTGCCAATGGCAGTGATTGGCAAGGGTGCGGGTACTATCAAGGGTAACCAGCATTTGAAAGTCGCTGATCATACACCGATCGCCAACCTTCACCTGACCTTGCTCCAGCGTGCAGGCATCCCCATTGAATCTCATGGGGACAGCAACGGCACTTTCGCTGAAGTATAAAATCGGATTATCTAAGCAGGCGGAAAATTTGAAATGAAAAGACTGGTTTTAGTAATCTTGATTGCAGGATTAATATCCGGGCCAACAATGGCTTCGCCTTTGCTGGACAGTATTCTTGCTGGGAATTTTGACCAGGCCTTAAAACTGGCGAACGCCGGGGCCGACGTTACCACCCCGGAATCAAACGGCACCACTGCCTTGCATTGGGCCGTGCATCATGGCGACCTTGCCCTGGTAAAAGCGCTGATTGCGGCAGGTGCAGAAGTAAACACAGAGAATAACTATGGTGCCAGCCCGGTTTCGGAAGCCGCCTTGTTAGGTGACTATGAAATTATGGAAGCCTTGTTGGAAGCCGGCGCAGACCCTGACTCGTCTAACGCCGACAATCAAACAGCACTTATGATTGTTGCCCGCTCAGCCAACCTGGAGACCGCCAGGTTGTTGCTTGAGCATGGAGCCAATGTGAATGCTACGGAAAAATGGCAGGGACAAAATGCAGTGATTTGGGCTGCGGCACAATCTCAGCCAGAAATGTTGAAACTGTTACTTGAAGCAGGTGGAAATCCTGATTCCAGATCTCTTCCTAATCAGCGCGATCGCCAGATCAGTGCTGAACGACGTTTTCAGTGGCGTCCCGCTGGAGGTATTACTGCCCTGGGTTATGCCGCTCGTGAAGGCTGCCTTGCCTGCGTTGAAATACTCGTTGAAGCGGGTGCCGACATGGATCAGGGAGATGCTGAAAATGTTACGCCTCTGCTTCTGGCAGTAATGAACTTACGTTTCGATACTGCCAAGTTTCTGGTCCAAAGTGGCGCCAACGTAAATAAATGGAGCTGGCGTGGTGAAAACCCGGTTTATTCAGCCGTTGATGTAAACACCTTGCCACATGGTGGCTATCCTGACAGACCTGCCACCACGGAAACAAGCAGTCTGGACATGATCCGGATATTGCTGGAAGCAGGAGCCAATCCAAACTTGCAGATTAAACTACAACCCACTTATCGACATCTCAAGGATGACCGTGGTGCTGACACCATGCTTGTGGATGGCGCAACTCCCTTACTGCGTGCCGCCAAAGGCCATGATGTAGCAGCAATAAAGTTACTCACACAGTATGGTGCACACATCGACCTGCCTAATCGGGACGGAATATCTCCCTTAATGGCCGCCGCAGGCTTGGGCGCCAATTCAATTGATACTCGTGGTGATTACCTGACGCCCTTTGCCGGTCAGTATGCCAAAGACACGCTTGCCGTCTTGCTGGAGCAAGGCGCCAACATCAACCAGAAAGATCGCTATGGTCGAACAGCTCTGCATGGTGCTGCAAGCTGGGGCTGGAATGAGGCTGTGGAATTTCTCGCCAATCAGGGAGCAAATCTTGAAGCAGAAGATGCCGGCGGATTGACCGCCTTTAATTATGCAATGGGTGAAAGATCCAGAGGCGCTGGTCGCGGGGTCAGTGGTGAAGTCAGAGCGGAAACCGCGAAGTTGATACAGGAATTATCATTAAGATAATTTAGCCAACGGTTGTACTTTTAAAAATTTAAGCAGCAATTCATATCCTTTCTACAATTATTTGATTGCCTCAAAATAAAAAGCCCCGATAACTTTCATTATCGAGGCTTTTTTTATATCACTAGATTTTACTTCTTGGCATTAGCCGCCTTTCTTTCGAGCTCAGCCTGAACAACCTCTTCAGAAACTGTATTCGGGCACGGCAGGTAATGAGCAAATTCCATTGAGAATTGTCCACGTCCAGATGTCATGGTACGCAAACTACCTATGTAACCAAACATTTCAGAAAGAGGTACATCGGCTTTTATTCGCACACCTGTTGGACCAGCATCCTGATCCTTAATCATTCCTCTACGACGGTTCAAATCGCCGATCACATCACCTACATGATCCTCCGGCGTAAACACATCAACTTTCATGATTGGCTCGATTAACTGCGGGCCTGCTTTAGACATCGATTGACGATAGGCACCCCTGGCTGCAAGTTCGAATGCTACTGCCGATGAATCCACTGAGTGGAAGCCACCATCATAGAGTTCGATCTCAACATCAAGAACCGGAAAGCCTGCAACCGGGCCTTCATCCATCATACCCTTAAAGCCTTTTTCAATAGCCGGGAAGAATTCCTTCGGTACATTACCACCCACAACGCTTGAGGAAAAAACAAACCCCGTTCCTGGCTCACCTGGCTTGATACGATAATCAATCTTACCGAACTGACCGGAACCGCCTGATTGTTTCTTATGGGTATAAGAGTCTTCAATTAGCTGAGTAATAGTTTCACGATAAGCCACCTGCGGCGCGCCTACATCCAACTCAACACCGTAGGTTCGTTTCAGAATATCAACTTTAATATCAAGATGAAGTTCACCCATTCCCTTAAGAATAGTTTCACCTGAATCTTCGTCTGTCTCAACACGGAAAGAAGGATCCTCAGCTACCATTTTACCAATGGCAATACTCATTTTTTCAACACTGCTCTTGTCTTTAGGAGCAACTGCAAGTGAAATAACAGGTTCAGGGAAAACCATCGCTTCCAAGGTACAAGGGTGCTTCGGGTCACATAAGGTGTGCCCCGTTTGTACGTTTTTCATACCAACGATAGCGATAATGTCACCTGCCTGCGCACTTTCAATTTCGTTACGATCATTAGCATGCATTTCAACCATTCGGCCAATACGCTCGGTTTTACCCGTGAATGAATTCAGGATAGTGTCGCCTTTATTCAGCACACCAGAGTATATTCGGGTAAAGGTCAGTGCACCGAAACGGTCGTCCATAATCTTGAACGCCAACGCGCGCAGAGGTTCAGTCACTGAAACCAGGGCAACTTTACCAGTAGGTTCACCTTCTTCGGTAGTCAGTTCCTGTGGATCAACTTCAGTTGGACTGGGCAAATAGTCTACAACGGCATCCAGAACCATCTGAATACCTTTGTCTTTAAAAGCAGAACCGCAATATGTAGGGAAGAAATCCAGTGCTATGGTGCCTTTACGGATGCAGCGCTTGATGTCTTCAATGGAGGGTTCAGTGCCTTCCAGATAGGCTTCCATTACGTCATCATCTTGTTCTACAGCAGTTTCTATCAGTTTTTCACGCCATTCTTCAACCAGATCCACCATATCTTCCGGTACGTCACCAATTTCGAATTTTTCAGGGTTACCTGGATCAGGCCATACATGTGATTTACGCGTCAGAAGATCTACAACACCAATAAATCCTTCTTCACGACCGATGGGTAACACCATAACCAAAGGGTTAGCGGCCAGAATAGATTCTACTTGCCCTACTACTCGAAGAAAATCTGCGCCAATACGGTCAAGCTTGTTGATAAAGATAACGCGGGAAACTTCTGAATCATTGGCATAACGCCAGTTGGTTTCAGATTGAGGCTCAACACCACCAGAACCACAAAATACACCAACACCGCCATCCAGCACTTTAAGTGAACGATAGACTTCAACCGTGAAATCAACGTGTCCCGGTGTGTCAATAATGTTTAAACGGTGATCTTTCCAGAAACATGTGGTGGCAGCAGACTGAATAGTAATACCACGTTCCTGCTCCTGCGCCATGAAGTCTGTTGTTGCAGCACCGTCATGCACTTCACCAGTTTTATGAATTTTACCAGTGAGTTTTAGAATACGCTCTGTAGTTGTAGTCTTACCTGCATCAACGTGGGCAAAAATACCTATGTTTCTATATTTTGATAAATCAGTCATTGTGCTGCTCTTGGGTTAAAGTGTCTGGTTGGTAAAAAATCGGTGCGGCATGATACTAAATTTTTAGCGTAAAGAATAGGAAGTAAGCACGTAACAGGTCACGTATTTTGTTTTCAAAATGAGATCACTGGTCTCACTGTCCAAACTATATTTCTTTGTAACACCGGCATGCTATTTGAAAAATATTTTTTAGTATCCATTTCGATAATATTGGACACTTCATATAAAAAAACCCCCAACTGCAAGGCAATTGGGGGTTTTGTATTTAAAGCCTGACGATGTCCTACTCTCACATGGGGAAACCCCACACTACCATCGGCGCTGAGTGGTTTCACTTCTGAGTTCGGGATGGGATCAGGTGGTTCACACTCGCTATTTTCGTCAGGCAAAACTGTTAACAAATCGGAAAATCTAAAATCAGTGAAGTACTTCTGTTACATGATATATCAAGTATATCCCGCAACAGGCGCGTACATTGTGCTTGTTGTATTTATTGGTTGTTGCTTTGACATATAACCTTGTTTTTAAGTAGCTTCGATAAAAATAACTATTTTAGCAATTTAACCACTGCGAAAACTCGCCCTGGTTGAATCTTACAGTTTACTTCTATCTGAGCCCCTGACTGCTCTGCAGTCAGGTCTAAAAGCTTGCGATTATATGGTCAAGCCTCACGTGCAATTAGTACTGGTTAGCTCAACACATCACTGTGCTTACACACCCAGCCTATCAA
>Ga0181553_10003469_pt1 | contig 13615 bp, 16 predicted proteins | sample 011ome_17_FD_133753 | JGI IMG/M metagenome (GOLD analysis project Ga0181553, IMG submission 133753) | Coastal salt marsh microbial communities from the Groves Creek Marsh, Skidaway Island, Georgia - 011502XT metaG (megahit assembly) | ecosystem: Environmental > Aquatic > Marine > Intertidal...
CCTCCATTACCCATATTATTCCTGGTATTCGTCTTGACAATGCCTCCATTACCCATATTATTCCTGGTATTCGTCTTGACAATGCCTCCATTACCCATATTATTCCTGGTATTCGTCTTGACATTCCCTCCATTTCCCGTATTATTCCTGGTACTCGCCTCTGCATTCAACCTTGCCTTCTCCGCATTATTATTCATTTCATTTCCATTCGCATTAACGGGCTTCTTTATTTCCGGTGGCGTTCCTCCGAAAATTCCCGAGAATGTTTGTTTCGCAGCATTCACGATTGGGTTTCCCTTATTGTTATTCTTATTCTTATTATTGATAACCTTGGGCTGGATCATGACTCCGGTGATGAACTTTGATGTTTTTTTGAATTTATATCCCATTTCGGTGAGTTTCTTGAACATGGGTCCATTCACCAGGATGGGTCCCCTTGGTCCTGCCACATAAGACTTTTTTTCCTTCTTTACGGACTTGACTGATTTAATTTTACCATTTATAGTAAATCCTTGTTCTCGGAGGCTTTGTTTTATGCCTCGAATGATATTGGAAGTTGGAATTTCCACATTCTTCTTCGTCCTTTTGGACTTCCTGGGTTTAACCGTCCCTGGAAGTGTCCTCTTAGCCATTTATAATACAGTCCATTTTATTATTGTATGTCTCGTGTTAATAAAATTGATAATTGATTGACAACATTTATGGTTTTTTCTTGGTTTGTATACCTATTCGTATCCCTATCATTGACGCTCCTTTTGAATTCATTGATTACATCGCTGAGCGAACCTGCCCTCGTTGCATTTTTCACTTTTCTGTGCCATTTTTTTGTCATGTTCGTATACGACATTGTCACTGGTTTATCCCACTGAATTTTCCTTTCGTAATCCCTAACAATCTTCCCCAGGGCAATGAGTTCTGGCACTCCCTTCCTATCTCCATTCTTTGTTCCTTTGTCGATAATAGAAATCATCTTCTGTGCCTCTGAACGGCTATACGACCTATTGGGTGATGTTAAGAAAGATGCGTAATTTCCAGTGAATGAATTCGTCTTCTTAATTATTTCCTCTTTAACAAACTTATCTATTTTATTCCTTACTTCCTTTGGAAAAACGACCTCACCTATTCCAATCATTTTATAAAATGACGAAACGGACGATGGAGTTGCTGGTAATCCTTTTTTAAGAAACTCATTGACTTTTGCAATGACACTAGCAGAAATATCAGTGCGCGAATTTAGTTTAAGAACATCACGTAACATTTGCTGTTGTGAATCTGTAAATTTAAATTCAGGCATCCTATAAATACTATCGATTAAAATTCTTTCAGGTATGTTTAAAGATTTGGGACGATCAGAAACAAAAATGTCGTCCCTTGCCCATGCCTTTTTCGCTCACGTAGAGGACACCTACAAAACCTATTCTGTGACCAAGGGAATAGAGATGGAGATGCGAGTGGGAAGGACCAAGCCCAATGGAACGTTCGAAGCGGCCGTCCCCCAGGTTCAGTGGGAGAACGTGATGAGGGGTCTATCTAGTTATGATGGGTGGGAGATGACCGACCACATCAAATACACTACATTCAGAGGAAAGCGTGGCGTTCGTCTGAATGAATACCACGACAGTGGCGATAGGGTATGTGTCCGAAAGACCAATATGGAGAAGAAGGATTTTCCCATTTCCACGGGGCACACCATTCGTTTCGGTGCCAGTACGGAGAAGCCTGTCAAGGATGTCCCTGTTGAGTTTGACGACATTCTTGATAGGGAGCGTTGGTCCTTCGTTCGCAAGAATCTTCGAATAGATCTCACTATATCTACGCCCGACGACAAGGATGCCGAGGATCCCTTCTACGAGATTGAATTGGAGTTCCTTCCTCCTTATTCTATGGATAGGGACATCATGTTTTCTATGTTCTACAAGGTCTTTGACATTCTGGGAATGATGATGGACCCTCCTCCATCTTCGCCATTATGGGCTATCCAAACCCAACCATGAATCCTCCCATAGACACTACGGCCACTCCCAGGATTTTGAATAGGGTGAAGGGAGCTCCTCCGAATAAGATGGTATAAAGGGTGACGGGAATCATGTTGGCCGAAAGGATGGCGCTGACATATCCAGGGTTGGGCGAGCACTCCACGGCGCTCCTATACACGAATAGGGTTAATCCTCCGAAGATGGTCGATACGGCGAGAATGATATACTGTCTGAGGGTGAGTGGTTTGAAGTCTTCCTTGTGGGTCGAGAATATGAAAAACATGAACGCGATATAGAATGGCAACGAGTAGATGATGGTCTCGTGGGACCGAAGACCTTCTCTGAGTAGTGTTGAAATCAGTATGTTATTTATGATCGCCAGAAATACCGAAACAAATGCAAGAAGAACCCAGGTCTCCATACTAATCTAGGAACATATATTTTTGTGGTTTGACCTTGGCGGGCGCGAAGGCTATCTGTGCTGCATACCACGAAACGCCAAACATATTATTAATAAAATAGATTAGTTTAGGTCTCGCGACGACTACACAGGCATTCCCCGCCAGCGAACCCTTATTAAGTACCGCCGAATGTTCTCCGTCTTTATTTTTGGCGATCGTCCCCTCGTCCAGTTTAAGTTTGAACGCGTCTCCGGTGGTGCTCTTCTTGAACATTGCACCTATCTCGTCTAGTGTCTTTACGTGTCCGAATATTTCCAAAGAGTTTCGCTGAACGTGTTTCTTCACGTGTTCATCGAAGGTATCCATCCAGGTCCTGAATAGGTCCAGTCGTTCGCTTTCGTGCATTTCAAGATCAATATAATACCTATTTGCTCCGTAGTCTGTCATGAACGTGGTGACCCCCTGATTGCATCGCATCTTGGGAGCCTGCACGTCGGGACCCGTGATGTTGATGAACTTTCCATCGGGAGTGGTCTGAAAATTGAAGTAATCGCATGAAATTGAATCAAATAGCATATGATTATTAAATATGATATGCTCTTTAAGGAATTGAAGCTATATACTAACAAGATGACTATCGTTATCGATGGAAACATAGGTGCGGGGAAGAGTACCCAGCTGGATCTCCTCGGTGAAAATGGTTACACGGTAAGGAAGGAGCCCGTGGGAGAGTGGCCCCTCGAAAAGTTCTACCGAAATCCCTCGGAGTGGGCATTTCTCTTCCAGGTAGCGGTAATCCAATCCAACCTTGTTGGCGAACCCGGTGAGATAATAGAGAGGGGCATCCTTCCCGGGAGGATGGTATTCTGGGAGGACATGATGATCAGGGGTGTAGTAAAGAACATAGAGGAACATTACTGGTACGATAAATTATGGAATTCCCTTAAATGGTTCCCCGACATTTATATTTTCATAGACACCTCCCCAGAAGTTGCCATGGGTCGCATAAAATCAAGGAAACAGTCTGGGGACCGTTATGTTGACATCGATAGTTTAAGTCGCCTTCGGGATCGCTATATGGAGATGCTGGCAAAGATAAAGAAGGAAGTACGGGTTATTATTATAGACGGCGATCGTCCCAAAATGGAAATTCATGAAAAAATATTAAAAATCATTCAGGACCACCGGGGGGTTAATTCTTAAATCAGTTAAAGATGTCTGAGGATCTCTTCGCCCTAGCATTGCAAGCTTCTCGTTTGGAAGAATCTCCGGACGCGCCTTCGTCATCGTCCTCGCCGGAAGGCTATGTCAATGAAAGCGAAAAATGTTCCCACTGCGGTGGACACGTCACGATGGCCAGGGACTATTCCATGGTGTGCGTGGAATGTGGATTGGAGGACACCAGCATGGGGAGGGTCGATCAGGGACCGGAGTGGTCCAGCATGGTTGACGACAATGGTTCCAAGGACAATTCGCGTTGCGGTATGCCCCAAAGTCCCCTATTCAATAATTGGGGAATGCACTCCATGGTGGGCAAGGTCAAGGGCATGAATTCTCAGCAAAAGCGACTCCAAAAGATAAACACCTACACGCTATCAAATCACAAGGATCGTTCCCTGAACAAGGTCTATAACGAGATACAAGATGCATGTGCGCTCATAAACATAAGTCCTACCATCGTGGAATTGGCAAAGCTCTACTACAAAAAGGTCAGCGAAAACGGCATAACTCGCGGATCCATCCGTAGGGCCATGAAGGCCAATTGTGTTTATTTTGCGTGCATCAATGAGAACTATCCTAGGACGGACGACGAGATTGCTTCCATATTCGGTTTGGAATCTAGGGACCTCAATAAGATCTACCGTCGTTTCAGGGATTGTCTTGGTACCGATCTTCCCAAGGGCGAGGGTGCCCAGGCCAGCAATATCATTCCCAGCATAGTATCGAACATCGATTCCAGCATAACTGGTCGAACCATTCAGCGGATAATCCTTCTATGCACCCACGTAGAGACCAATATGGATTTCGTCGGCAAGACCAGTCACGGGGTCGCCGGAGCGTGTATAATGTACGTGATCGGCGAGGAGTACCTGGATGCGATTTCCGAGGCTACCCACGTGAGCAAGAATACTCTGATAAAATTCAGGAACAGTATCGAGGAGCTTGTCAATATAATCATAACGGTTGAGGGTGAATATCACGCATCCATAAGGGAGCCCAATGGAAATATCGTGGTCCTCGCCGATGTCTCCACCGAAAAGGAGGCCGTGGAGAGTGCCATGGTCTGGCTAAGGACCAATCGCAACGGGAGGAAGGTCACGATTTATAGTAAAAATAAATACAAAAATAAAGATGACGTGACATTCAAAGTTGTGCGTCTTAAAACAATTAGACAAATAGACTCATAAGTATATACTATGTATTCTGTTTGGATATCGACTCCATGTTACGGGGGTCAGGTACTTAGGGAGTTCGCAAAGTCTATGACGGGACTTTACAAACTCGCCCGACGGCACAACATAAGTGTGGTATTTGATTCCATGGAGAACGAGAGTCTCATTCCAAGGGGTCGGAACGTGGCCGTGGGTCGTTTCATGAATCACCCATCGGCCAAGAATTTCACCCACTTCATGTTCATAGACGCCGACATAGAATTCATCCCCGAGTCTGTATTCAGACTGTTATTCGCCGAACACGACGTGGCGGTGGCATGTTATCCAAAGAAGTACGTGAATTTCGCGGGGGCCCGGCACGAGGTTGCGAACAAGGGCGATAGGCCACTGGACATGGCGTCGGCCGACCTGGTGGTAAATATGGGAAGTGACGTTACGCCGATAGTTAGGGGCTTCGCCAAGGTCATGGACGGACCAACGGGTTTCATGATGATAAGGAGGAATGTCATAGAAAGGATGCAGAATGCCTATCCCGAACTATTGTGCAAGAATGATCACGCCAATAGGGACTTCGAAGAATACCACGCGCTCTTCGACTGCATGATTGAGCCCGAGACGCGTCGGTACCTATCGGAGGACTATGCCTTTTGCAGGCGTTGGCAGGCGTTGGGCGGAGAAATCTTCGCCGACACCCAGACCGTCCTCGGCCATGTAGGAAACCTGACATTCCGCGCCAATATATCAAAGAGGAGTGGTAAAATTACAAATGCTTCCGCGGCGGAACCCATTCAAGATTACGGACACTATGAAAAGGGCATGAACAGATGGGCCTTGGTAGTCGCAGAGAACAACCATCAGATATCGGTTCGAACCCTCAGCATCCTATTATCCCTGTGTTCCAGGGAAGACAATGTGGATGTCATATTCACCGAAGATCCCGGTGAAACTATGAATAGGGCGATCCGAACGCACAACACCGTGGCCTTCTTCAATCACGGATGTTCCTTTGATATTTCCAAGTTCGTCGACCTAAACTGGAAGGACACACACGGAGCCCTGGTTATTCCTTCGCTAAGAAATCGTTTGGACTGGAAGCGTTTCAGGGAGACGTGTCTGGATGACGACGGCGAGCCCATCGACCAGAAGGCGTTGATATTTGATAGCGTACCGGGAAATCCCATTCTTCCCTCTAAGATTCATCCAGTCAAGCAGTCCGATTCCAATATTATCTTTCTCAATTGCGACAGAATTAGAAATAAGGTCAAGGAACTTCCCAAAAAACACATAAATTGGGTGGGTCATCTTAAGGGAAAAGACATTCAGGTGGGTATTTTGATGGATGTGGATATAACAAGTTCTGTCCCCCACAAGTGTATTAGTGGTTTAGGGAAATCGAGCGCAATCAAGATAGAAAATGGAGGTGGCCAGGGTCCGTGAACTCATGGGAGTCTCGGGGACCATCTTCCCCGGTCCCAGTCCCATATCGATCGAGAGAAAGCACATGCGACACCTTAACAACGCAGACTACGTGGTGTCGCCCAAGGCAGACGGCGAGCGTTTCCTGTTATCGGTCAAGGACAATCGCTCGGTGTTGATTAACAGACTCATGAATGAATTCTCCATAGAATTCCGTTATAGAATGGACGCCAGAATGGGAACCATCTTGGACGTGGAGATGGTCAAGGATCGTCGGGGGAATACCTTGATGCTAGTCTTCGACTGCTACGAAGCCCACGGTAAATCACTGAGGGACAGTCCCCTCGGCGAACGCCTCCTCGCTGCCGAGAACATCGTCAAGGGCATCTTGAAGACCAAAAGGGACAAGGTCAAGATCGAGATGAAGCCCGTATTCAGTCTGAAATCTCTGGCCTTCGCGGTAAATAACGACTTCGGCTACGTGACCGACGGCCTCATATTCACGCCCAAGCACGAACCTGCTCGGTGTGGAACCCACAATACGCTCTTCAAATGGAAGCCCCTTCATCTCAACACGGTGGATTTTCTGATAACTCCGAGACAGTCCATGGACGAGTACGGCTACGACCTCGGGGTTCAGGACAAGGGATCGATCTTCAAGGCAGGATGGCTTCCCCTCAGACTGGTCGACCCTTCGTGGCGCATCCACCTCGACCATGGCGGGATATTCGAATGCAAGTACGTTCAGGGGGATCAAGGAAATTTCTGGTACCCCCTTCTCCACCGCATGGACAAGCAGAAGCCCAATGGAAAATATACCTACCAAAGGACCCTGGTGAATATTGATGAGGATATTCAGTGGAAGGAATTTGAACAACTATAAAGAATAAAATTGTTATTATGTTAGTATCCAGAATGTCCCTAGCTTCAAAGATTGTACCATGCGAACCCATCTTGGAACCCAATCCTTCACGCTTTACGACATTTCCTATAAGATATCCCGAACTATGGAAATTATATAAACACGCAGTGGCTTCATTCTGGACGACGGAAGAAATAGATCTATCCGGAGACCACAAGGACTGGGCCCGACTTAATGATAACGAGCGCTACTTCATCAAGCACATTCTGGCATTTTTCGCGGGTTCGGATGGAATTGTCATGGAGAACATCAATATAAATTTTGCGTCGGAGATACAGATATCGGAGGCACGTTCCTTCTACGCCTACCAGGAGTTCAACGAGAGCATTCACGGCGAGACATATAGTCTTCTTATAGATGCCTACGTGGATGACATTGCCGAAAAGAATAGTCTTTTCCGCGCAATAGAGGAAATCCCGTGCGTGAAGAGGAAGGCCGAATGGGCGATGAAGTGGTTCGATAGGGATAGGCCCTTCGCCGAGCGTCTTATCGCCTTCGCGTGCGTGGAGGGAATATTTTTCAGTGGTTCGTTTTGTGCGATCTTCTGGTTGAAGAAGCGAGGACTGATGCCGGGACTCTGCTTTTCCAATGAGCTCATTTCCAGGGACGAGGGACTTCACTGCGAGTTTGCCGTGGAGCTCTACCGGAATCTGGTCAACAAGGTGGACGGCGAAACCATAAGGGCGATTGTCGGGGACGCCGTCGCCATCGAGACGGAATTCATTTGCGATGCACTTCCGTGTCGCCTTTTGGGAATGAATTCGGATAGCATGACGACCTACATTCAGTTCGTGGCGGATAGGCTGATGGGTCAGTTCGGCGAGGAACCCCTTTGGAGGGCCAAGAATCCCTTCGATTTCATGGAGAATATCTCTTTGGAGGGAAAGACATCCTTCTTCGAGAAGAGGGTCAGCGAGTATTCTAAGATTGGCGTAGGAAACGAGAGTTCCAATAGTATCATCAGCTTTGATGACGAATCATTTTAAATTATTAAAGGATTAAAGTGATTAAAAATTAATATGTCCCTAATCAATTTAAATTACGATGCGCGATGCAAATCGGTCAGCGACATAAATGAACACCTTCCCATTCTAAGTGGCCTGGCGTCCGAGTGCGAATCGGTCATAGAGCTTGGTGTAAGGGGTGTGGTGAGTTCATGGGCCTTCGCTCACGGACTTAAACGAGGAGGTAGGATGTTCATGAACGACCTAGACGACTGCGTGGTCAATGAATTCATTAGGGTAGCCAAGACAGAGAAGGATATCGACGTTACCTTCGTCAAGGGAAATGACTTGGAGATAGAGCTTCCCCCAAAGTCCGACATCCTCTTCATCGATACGTGGCACGTCTATGGCCAACTAAAAAGGGAATTGGCTCGCTACGAGTCCCTAGCCTCCAAATACATCGTCCTTCACGACACCACGGTGGATGGCGAAAAGGGTGAGTCCCTGAGGATGGGAATGAACATCCTCGAACAGTCTAACCAGACTGGCATTCCGGTGGACGAAATTACTAAGGGTCTTTGGCCCGCCGTGGAAGAGTTCCTGGTGGCCTTCCCCCACTGGATCCTCAAAGAACGCCTCGTCAACAACAACGGACTTACCATCCTCACTCGATCTCCCTAACGAATAGGGCGAATTGACTCATCATCTGCTGAACCACCGGCCAGCTACTCATCTGAATGAACTGCGCGTCCTCACCAATACACAGCGCCACCTTTTCCTTGGGAACTCCTGCCCTCAGTAGCTCCCTGAGATTGTGAAGGTTGCCCTCCCCGCCCCTAAGAATGGCCGGGAAGACGATCAAATCATACTTGCCCTCGCGAATGTTCATCGTGATCTCGAGGGAACTCTTTGAACAACGCTGGGACGGTTCGAGAAGGAGGGTGTAGTTGAATCCCTTTCCGTAAAGTTCCTTGACATCCTTACCGTAGTCGGTATAGGCATAAGGAATCTCCATGAGTACGTCCAGATTTTCGCCGAATACTTCCTTCATCCCGTAGAAGAGTCCGAGCGAAAGGTAGTCCGGACGCTGGGGGAGAGACACGTCCATGAACAAGGCCCTCTCCCTTTTCTCCAAATTCATGGAGTCCATCATGTACCGAATCATGGAGGGGGCGGTCAGATTGGCCAGGAAATGAGTCCTCCATTCCTCTGCGGTGGCCTCCTTCCCCTTGGTGAGGAGATCGCGGTCGTAGTGGGTCATGGTGAAGGTGGGAATCTCTTCGGGATTTTCAAACAAGGGAACCGACCCAGCTGCCAAGATTTCCAGGTGTCTCATGCAGTCAAAGCCGGCTTTCTTCTTTGTTATTGCGTATTGTGATTGAGCATATTCATCCATATAGGCGTCCTGATCCTCAAAGGAATAAGGCTCTCCTGGAACGATATCGCTCAGCTCCTTGGTCTTGGTCTGGATTTCACGGATACGTTGTGTGGGGAAACAAAAACTAATTGGATAGATCATTTATTTAGGCGTCCATTTTCTTTTTCTTACGAATACACGCCTGATATGCCACATATACATTCTCGTAGTAGTCGAGATACATATTGAAAAAGAAATCGATGGCCTGTTTGGGTTTGTGGTGGGCAGGATACTGGGCGGGCCACTGGTAGTCATCGAATAACATAATTCCACCGGGGACCAACATGCGATCAGCCAGGAAGGCATCGAACATGACATCCTTGCCCATATGGGAACCATCTACGTAGATGAAATCAAATTCGTGGGTCCCCTCCAATACCATCTCCATGAGTTTGTCGTGGGAATTTCCCTTCCGGGTCTCTACCTCGTCTCCCACATTTTCCTTGAAATTATTGAATACGGCATCCATGTCGACCAGGGCATGCTCCACGCCACCCTCCCAGTTATCCACGCATACCATCTTGGACACGTCGAGGTTTTCGAGCCACCACTTCGTGGAACGCCCCTCGAAGGAACCAATCTCGAGAACCCTAAGTCCCTTCCTTCCCTCCCAAAGGGGGAGGAACTTCTCGGTCAGAGTTGGAACCTGATTTCCGTGCCAATTCTGATCGTATTCGTAAACCATTCTGTATCTAATAATGAATTTCTTTCTTTAATTTAATCCTCATCCTGGAAGGGGAAGATCATTTCGTATCCGAAGGGGTAGGTGAGGGTCCGCCTGGCGAAGCATAGGATTCCGGGAATGTCGTCCTCGATCGGATTCTCCAGTTCGGGAAACATATTCCATATTTCCTCTATGTCCAGTTCCTGATTCAATTCGTATAGGACAATGTGGGCCGGCCTATCGTCGAAGATACTACATCGCTGACACAATTTATATTCCTCATTGTCGTTCTTCATCATGGAATAGCCCTTGCTGATATTCCTAATCATGGTGGTTGGTTCAAGAATTTCCCTATAACGGGGAAGCAGGTTCTCGGGAACCTTCTCCGCCAGTGGGACATAGATGGGAATATTGGTATTAAACTTCTTCGAGAGAATTTTATGATTCACTGGAAGAATCCACACGCTGTAAGTCATTTACTATATTGTAGTTATTAATCTTTAAAATACCCAATGCACTTTTGAACGCATTATCTCGATAAATTCCTCGGTAGTCGCCGAGGGAACGAACTTGGCTTCCATGATTAGTCTAACCGGCTCGACGTCCTTTCTAAGATATTCCGATTCGTAGTGAAAGGGATACTCTACCCCATTGGGATTGTAGAAGTTTCCGGAATATTCCATTTCGACTGATATGTCCCCAGACAACGCATAACCGTGATCGAAGATGAGCCACCATCCATCGCAGAGGATAATCTCCTTCCCGGCGACGTCGGGATACTGATGAATTACACTCCCCTTGTGTCCATTAATCTTATCAATTCCCTTATATAGATTATTCTTATCGAAGCTGACCTCCCAGCCCTTTTCCCTGCACTCCATCTCCATGAGTTCATAGAAAACCTCAAAGCGAGACTTAACGTAGAAATAGGTCTCCATTAACAATTATTCTACCACAACCTTTAATAAGGATGCATCCTGATGCGCCTAGCGGGCTTTTTTTGAGTCTTATTGAGACCGAAGTGGGTCTTGAGTTCGCTGGTCAGTTCGTTGAGAGTCTTCTGCCGACGCTTTCCATTGACGGTCTTGGTGACCTTGAAACCCGGAATCTTCTTGGCGACCTTTTTGAGGGCGATGAGACCGAGCTTATTCTGAAGCTTTTTAGTTTTAGTATCCATATGAAATTAAGATAGATTAAAAAGATCATATACGTAGCTACCGTCTATGATTTCATATTCGATTAGCAAGTCCTTGATGACCTCCAACTCGTCCCTGTGGATCATGAGAAGCTCCCTGGTCTCCTCGTAACACCTATCCACGAGGTCGTGAACCTCATCGTCGATGAAACTATTCGTGGTGTCGGATAGGTAATTGGGATCGGCATTCTGCTTCCCCAGCGTCGCGCCGAACCCCATGTTGGTCACCATCTTCCTGGCAATCATAAAAACCTGTTGAAGGTCTCCCGAGGCACCCGTGGTCGTGCGATTTTCCCCGTAGACGATCTCCTCGGCAACCATCCCCCCTAGGGCGACCTTTATCTGCGATAGAAGGAACTGCTTGGTGTAGAGGCCACCCTCCTCGCTAGGTGCGAAGAAGGTTACTCCACCGGCATCCCCTCGAGATATGATACTCACCTTCCTTACCTCGTCGTATTCTGGCATCAGGACTCCCATGATGGCGTGTCCCGCCTCGTGATAGGCAATCAATTCCTTTTTGGCGTCCGAAAATACAACGTCCCTATTTCTGGAACCCACCACCACCCTCTGGAAGCAGTCCTCTACGATGGCTTCCGTTATGATTCCCTCGTCTCCCTCTCTGACCGCCAGGATGGCACTCTCATTCATGAGGTTAGCCAGTTCGGCCCCGCTGAATCCGGTGGTCTGGCGGGCGATATTTTTAAGGGAAAGGTCAGGGGAAATCTTCTTGTTTCGGGAATGAACTCCGAGGATCTTTTCCCTCCCGGCCATGCTGGGGAGATTCACCTGGATCTTTCTATCGAATCTCCCTGGGCGGATAAGGGCATCGTCCAGGATGTCAATTCGGTTAGTGGCTGCTATGACCACTATCTGCGATGTGTCGTCAAAACCATCCATCTCTGTAAGGAGCTGATTGATTGTCTGCTCGCGCTCGTCATTGGATATGGGACCCGTACCTCCGCGCTTCTTTCCTATGGCATCGATCTCGTCTATGAATACGATGCACGGCTGACACTCCCTGGCCTGCTCGAAGAGGTCCCGGACCCTCTTGGCGCCCACACCCACGAACATCTCAACGAAGGAAGATGCAGAGCACTGGATGAATGGAACGCTGGACTCCCCCGCTATGGCCCTCGCCAAAAGGGTCTTTCCCGTCCCGGGCTCTCCCGATAGGAGGGCGCCCTTGGGAATTCTGGCACCGGTCCCATTGTACTTTTCGGGATTCTTCAGGAAATCCACCAACTCCTCCAATTCCTCCTTGGCATTATCTATACCCTCGACGTCGCTGAAACGCGTGGCTATGTCATTCTCCACGGAAAATTCCGAACCCCTGAATGAGAAGGAGGGAAGATCTTTCCTAGACTTCAAGGCATTTTGAATAAGAAAAAACACAAATGCAAACCATAATGTGGTACCCAGTGCGTCAAAGAGGTTGACGTCCACCGCGGGGTCGTCGATGTAAAGGTTCAGATCATTTTCAATGACGGTATTCCAGAACCTATCGTTTGGAACGACGTTCACCTTACTGTATTCATCTTTCACGTCAATGTATTGAACACTATTATTTGTCTTATCATAATGCGCTTCAATAATCGAATGATCCTTTACATTCTTGAGAAATTCGGTATAACTCACCTTGACAGAGGGTGCCTTAACCTTCCTCATCGAATTGAGATTGATAGCGGAGACAATCGCCCTAGACGCACAGATGGAAATCATTTATTTTCAATATTCCCATCTTTCTAAAAGAAAATGTCATTAATAATTATAATGGCACCAGCCAGTGGACAACAATTAGTTAATACAGGAGCAGGTGTATATCTTCCAGGAGAAAGAGAAACTGTTTTAACACGAACCGAAATCGCTAGACAAGCCAGCAATGGACAAGTCGATGGTATAAAAAATATAATTAGAAAGATATTAGAAGGGGGATATAAACACACCGACGACGACAGTAGGGTTGATGATTTTTGGCCAGCGGGTGTAACTTTGAATACAAGGAAACTCGTCAAGGGTATAGGAAGGGAATTGGCCACCGTGAAATCTAAAAACCCTAAAAATTATGAGAAATATATGAAAAAAAATATGGAAGGAATTCTTACTAAAAATGGATTATCCAACGGTAACGATATTATTAAACACGTTTTAAGTTTACAAAATATAAGACTTTCAAATAATTCTATTATTGAAGGTCTTACTAAAAGAAATTATAAAAATGAAACAATGGAATCGCTAGTAAAAAAAATAAGAGATGTCATTTATGAATCACCAAGTAATACATTAAAAA
>Ga0181553_10003485_pt1 | contig 13578 bp, 10 predicted proteins | sample 011ome_17_FD_133753 | JGI IMG/M metagenome (GOLD analysis project Ga0181553, IMG submission 133753) | Coastal salt marsh microbial communities from the Groves Creek Marsh, Skidaway Island, Georgia - 011502XT metaG (megahit assembly) | ecosystem: Environmental > Aquatic > Marine > Intertidal...
AATTAATGGCATTCAGTTTGTTACTGGTACTAATACAGAGACTGTGGCTACTGCACGGTTTAGTCTAGGTACAAACAATGTGCGTTATAACGTAACCTGTCGTATCACTACTAACGAAGGCTTGCAGTATGAACGTACTATCTACCTACGTATTAAGGAGAAGTAAGAATGTCATATGATTACATTGGCCTAGTGAATGACGTTAACCGTCGCCTTAATGAAGTAGAACTTACTACAGCTAACTTTGCTACAGCTACAGGTTACTATAGCTTTGCTAAGGATGCAGTCAACCAAGCTATTCGTCACATCCAACAGGAAGAGTATGAGTGGCCTTGGAACCACGTTGAAGAGAATGAGGTTCTAGCTGTAGGTGTTGCACGTTATAGTATCCCTTACGATGCTAAAACTATTAACATGAATAGCTTCCGTATTAAACGTGATGATACATTAAATATAGATACACGTAAGTTAAAAGTGCTTTCTTACGAAGAATACCTTGACAAATACGCTGATTCTGAGTATAACTCTAGTAATGCAGTACCACAATACGTAGTACGTACACCAAGCCGTGAGCTAATCTTTCACCCTAAACCCGATAAGCAATACGAATTGGTATATGAATATTACCGTTCAGGCTATGACTTAGACAGATATAACGACGTACCAAGCTTACCTGAACCATATCGTTATGTTATTGTTGATGGTGCTATGTATAACGTTTACCAATTCCGTGGTGACATGCAAGCTGCACAATTAGCATTTGATAAGTTTGAACAAGGCATTAAACAATTACGTAGTATTCACATTAACCGTACTGAATACCTACGTGATACAAGAGTTTCTTTCTAATGGCAACACAGTGGCAGACATTCCCTATAGAGTTTAAGGGTGGGTTGATCTCTAACCTTTCACCATTGCAACATGGTACTAATGCTATAGGTTCTGCTACTGTACTGCAGAACTTTGAGCCTGACAAAGCGGGTGGTTATACCAAAATACAAGGCTACACAAAGTGGGATACCGACATTGTACCAGGATCTGGTCCAGTGCTAGGTGTTAAAGTAGTAAGTGATGGTGAAGTTGTAGCTATAAGAAGTAACACTGCATCAAGTGTAGTATATCATAGTTCAGGTAGTGGTTGGACACCTATATTAACTATGACTGCTAACGGAAGCCTAGTTAGATTTGAAGAGTTAAACTTTGGAGCAGGCAATAAAGTATTAATGGTAGATAGTGTAAACTATCCTGTAGTCTTTGATGATATAACTAATACAGCCACCTCCATTACTTCATCTGCAGATGTACTAGGTGCAGAATATGTAGCTGTGTATAAAACAACTACCTTCTATGCCAAAGACAATAACTTGTACTTTACTGCTCCATCTACATATGATGACTTTAGTCCTGCTAATGGTGGGGGTGTTATCAATGTAGGCAACACCATTACAGGTCTAGCTGTTTTCCGCGATCAGTTAATTATCTTTTGTCGTAACAGTATTAAACGTCTAACAGGTTCTACAATCTCAGACATTACATTGCAACCTATTACAGATCGTATCGGCTGTATTAGCGGGGATACTATCCAAGAGGTCGGTGGTGACATTATGTATGCTGCACCTGATGGTATACGACTACTGAGTGCTACTGATCGTATTGGTGACTTTGGTTTGGATATTGCTTCTGATCCTATTGCTAAAGATGCTTTTGACTTACTTTCTATAGGAACACACTTTTGTTCTTTGGTTATACGTGAGAAAGCACAGTACCGTGTATTTTCTTACGTGCCATCTGAACAAGCAAGTGTGTCTAAAGGATTACTTACTACTAAGTTTATATCTCAAGGTGCTGGTGGCTTTGCTTGGGCAACTACTAAGGGTATTAAAGCATACTGCTCAGACAGTAAGTACACATCTTCGTATACTGAAACAGTAGTATTTGCTAATGAAGATGGCTACGTATATGAGCTAGACACAGGTAGTGACTTTGATGGCGACATTATTGAGGCTATCTATGAGTCTCCATATATGCCTATTACAGATCCGCAAACACGTAAGACATTCTATAAGATGACTTTATATGCAGATCCTAATGGTCCTATGGAGTTAGATGTTAACTTCAAATATGACTTTGATGCATCTACCAATACAGGCGTTATACAGCCTAACACATTTACGGTATCAAGTGCTGGTAACTCTGTATTCTTTTATGGCGGTACTGCATCTGTATTTGGTACTGCTACATTTGGTGGTGAGTTAGATAAAGTATATAACTCAAACGTTATTGGATCAGGCAAGACAGTAGCTATACGTATGGAAGACAGTTCCACTAACCCAAGATTTACTCTGGACACAGCTATACTAGAGTTCAGACAAAACGATAGACAGTAAGGATTTAACATGGCTGGATATACACGTCAAGATACAGCAAACAACATTGCTAACGGTAACGTTATTGATGCTGATGACTTTGATGCAGAGTATAACTCTATTGAAGGTGCTTTTAATAGTACATCTGGACATACACATGATGGTACATCTGGTGAAGGTGCACCTATTACTAAGGTAGGACCAGTACAAGATCTTATTGTGTCTGCTAGTGCTGTAATGCCGAAGAGTACAAACACTCTTGATCTAGGCTCTGCAGAGGTACAATACAAGGATGCTTTCTTTGATGGCACTGTTAATACAGATGTCCTTACTGTAGACGGTACAGCTACTATTGCAAGTACACTAGGTGTTACAGGTGTTGCCACCCTTGGTAGTAACCTTAACGTAGCTGGAGCAACAGGTGTTGATGGTGACTTCGATGTTAACACTAACAAGTTCACTGTAAATGCTACTACAGGTAATACAGCCGTAGCTGGTACTCTAGGCGTAACAGGGGCTACTACTGTAGGCGGTACACTTGGAGTTACAGGTGTAGTTAATGCAGCTAGTGCGCTTAACGTTTCTGGTGCTGCTGGTGTAGATGGTAACTTTGATGTTGCTACAAACAAGTTCACTGTTGACTCTCAGTCTGGTAACACAAACGTTGCAGGTGTTCTAGCTGTAACAGGTAACATCAATGGTTCTAGTGCGCTAAACATAACAGGTAACGCTGGCATTGATGGTAACTTTGACGTTAATACAAACAAATTCACAGTCAGTTCCACTACAGGTAATACTGTTGTAGCAGGTACTCTTTCTGCTGCAGGTAATACTACAGTAGGTGGAACATTTGGCGTGACTGGTGCAAGTACACTTACTGGTGCTGTGTCTGCTCCTGCTGGTTTGACTGGTAATGTTATAGGGAATTTAACAGGTAATGTCACAGGAAACCTGACAGGTAATGTAGCATCTACAGGTGCTAACTCTATGGCAAGCCTTACCACTACAGGTGATGTTGTTGTAGGTGGTAACCTTACTGTATCAGGCACAACTACTACAGTTAACACAGAGACTATTAACCTAGCAGATAACCAAATCCTACTTAATAGCAACTACACAGGCTCTACACCTACCGAGAATGGTGGTATTGAGATTGAACGTGGTACACTAGCTAACAAGACACTTGTATGGGATGAGGCTGCAGATAAGTGGACAGTAGGTAGTGAGACATTCGTAGCAGGTACGTTTGAGGGTGCGCTTACTGGTAACGTAACAGGTAACGTAACAGGTAATGCTGGTACAGCTACTACACTAGCTACAGCACGTACTATATCAATTACAGGTGATGTGTCAGGTTCAACAACATTTGATGGCAGTGGCAATGTAAGTATCACCGCTACTATAGCTGATGATAGCCATAACCACGTTATTAGTGACATTGATGGACTACAGACAGAGATTGACACTAAAGCAGAACTAGCAGGTTCGGCTTCTCAAGCATTCTCAGCAAGCACCCTTAACGCAACTACTGTTGATCTAGGTGACTGGACTATTACACAGAGTGGTACAGAATTACATTTTAGCTATGACGGTGCTGTACAGTTTAAACTAACAAGCACAGGTACACTCCAAGCAAATGATGATATTGTAGCGGCGGCATTCTAATGGCAGTAAAACCTTCTGGCTCTCTTAGTTTAATAACAGATATTGTAGGTGAGTTTGGTGGTAGTACACCTCACTCTCTTAAAGAGTATTATCGTAATGGTACAGCAGGTGTTACATCTAATAATACTAATGTTCCAGAGTCACCTAACCCACTTAACATGTTGAGCTTTTACAATGCAGTGAAGCAGTTCAATGTTACTATTACATCAAGTCAAAAAGAGTTAAACTTGTACTCATACGTTACTGGCTTGGGCTGGAACGGTACAGATCCTATAGCTGTTACTGTTAATTCAGGCGTATATCTGTGGTCAGATAATACATCTGTTGGTGGTTTGGTCATTTCAAGTGCCTTTAATTCTAAACTCACCCTTACAAACTACGGTTACATTATAGGACGTGGCGGTAACGGCGGTGGATACAATGGTGGACCAGCTCTAGTTAATTCAGCCTCTGGTGTTACTCTTATTAATCAGTCTGGTGCATACATCGCTGGCGGTGGTGGCGGTGGCCGAAGCAGTGGCGGCGGCGGTGGCGGCGGCGCAGGTGGTGGTAATGGCTCTAGCGGCTGGGCACCACGCACTACATCAGGCGGTGCAGGCGGTTCGATAGGTCAGTCTGGTGGTAACGCAGGCGATAACAGATTTGTTTCAGGTTCTGCTGGCGGCGGTGCTGGTGGCGGCGGCGGTGGTTTTTCTGCTACTGGATCTGGAGATCATGATGCCGAAGGTGGCGGCGGCGGTGGCCGCATACTCCCAGGTGTGGGTGGTTCTGGGACTGTTGGCGGTGGTTCTAATACTGAAAACTCAACAGGCGGTAACGGTGGCTCTGGTGGTAATACTGGCGCTTATGGTCAAGGTAACGCTGGTGGCGGTGGCGGTGGCTGGGGTGCTGCGGCTAGTGGTGGAGGCTCTGGTGGCGCAGCTATCTCAGGAACAGCTATTGCATCTTTGACCAATAGTGGTACAATCTACGGAGCAGTAGCCTAATGTCTGATATCAACTTGACACCAGAAGAGCTTGAGGCTATGCTTGACCGTGCCGCTAGACGTGGTGCTATGGAAGCATTGCGATCTCTAGGACTACACGATGAAGATGCGCATAAAGACATTGTAGAAATGCGTACACTGCTAGAGTCTTTTAGAGATACTAAGAAAAGTATTTGGACAGCGGCAGTAAAACTAATAACAGTAGCATTGCTATCATTTATAGCTGCATCTGTGTGGATGCAAGTAGGGAATAAATAATTATGGCTAAGAGATTTGCAGGGTTTACCCCAGAACAGCTAGGCAAGATTGTACCTGAGATGCAAGGTATGCAAGGTGATGAACAGGCTAAATTCTTAGCTGCTAACCCTGCTGCTGCTGCACGTGTAGGTAAGATGGCTGAAACAGCACAAAAGCGTATTGGTATGGCATACGGTGGTATGGTTAAACCAAAAGGCTATGCTACTGGTGGTCAAGTCACCTTGGACGCAGCGCAGCAGAAATACGCTGATGCTCAGAACGCTCTTATTACAGCACAACAAAACCTAGCTGCTAACCCACAAGACAAAACTCTTGTAGATGCTGTTGGTAAAGCACAAGCTGCTGTTACCTCTGCTTCTACTGCTGTACAACAAGCTCAAGCAGCTATGACTGTTACAGATACTAAATCACTAGCAGAGATGCAAGCAGGTGCTACTAGTGACCCTATGTCTATGGTTACACAGGGTCAAGTTGCTACCGTTAGTGATGCTGATAAAACTGCTGGTACTATTGCTGCAGGTACTGGTCAAGCTGGTCCTGCTCCACAGGCTACTGCTACGACTGCTACCCCTGCTCCTGCTGCTGCTGCTCCTACAGTAACACCTGCCGCTACAACTACTGCTGCTACTGCTGAACAAGGCGTACAGCAAGTAATGGATAAGACTCAAGCTGCACAAGGTACTGTAAGTGCAGATGCTCAGGTACAAGCTGCACAGGGTGACCCAACAAAGTTAGCACAGCTAGGGTTACAGGCTGCACAAGGACAAGCTGCTACTGTACAAGGTGCGCCAACACGTACATTAACTAAAGACGAACTAATCTCTGGATCTACTGTAGACCAAGCTGCCGTACAGCAAATCTATGGTACACAGCAACTAGAAGCTGCTACTGTATCAGGTGAGCTAGACCGCTTGATGAATGACTTCCAGAGTGGTAAGACACCTGCATGGGCTGCAGGGGCTATGAGAGCAGCATCAGCTAAGATGGCTGCACGTGGCTTGTCTGCATCATCTATGGCAGGTATGGCTGTTGTACAAGCTGCTATGGAGTCTGCGCTACCTATTGCACAGATGGATGCAGCTAACAAACAACAGGTGGCAGTAGAGTCAGCTAAACAACGCGCTGCATTCCTTAACATGGAATTTACCCAAGAGTTTGAAACTAAGGTTCGTAACGCTGCAAAGATTAGCGAAATTGCTAACATGAATTTTACTGCTGAGCAGCAGGTAGCTCTTGAGAATGCTAAGATGGCTCAAACCATGAACCTAGCAAACCTCAACAACCGCCAAGCTAAAGTTATGGCTGATGCTGCTACTATGGCACAGATGGACTTGACTAACTTAAATAACCGTCAGCAAGCTCAGGTACAAAACGCTAAAGCCTTCTTAGATATGGATATGGCTAACTTAAACAACCAGCAACAGACTGCTATCTTTAAGGCACAGCAGATGACTAGCACATTGCTGTCTGACGCTGCTGCAGAGAATGCTTCACGTCAGTTTAACGCTTCATCAAAGAACCAGACAGATCAATTCTTTGCTAACCTAGCAAGCCAAGTAGATCGTTTCAACACAGAGCAGAACAATCAGATGTCTCGCTTTAATGCTGGTGAAGCAAACGCTATCACACAATTTAATGCTACACAGCAAGCTGCACGTGAGCAGTTTAATGCTAACAACCAGCTTGTAATTGCACAAGCCAACGCACAATGGTTCCAATCTATTACTACAGCAGAAACTGCAGCACAGAACCAGATGAACCGTGATGCAGCCATCCAAGCAAGTAAGATGACAGAGACAGCATATAACGCTGCTGTACAGATGGAGCGTGATACAATCAGCTACGCATTTAGGGCTGGTGAATCACAAGCTGAGCGTGAGGTAGAAATTACCCTACAAGGTATGCGTAACGAAATGGACTCCGCTCGTATTCAAGCTGAGATTGATAAGTCTCGTGGTGAAGGTTGGGGTAACATCGTTAATACTATTGTACAAGCTGCTGCTACAAAGATATTCTCTTAATCGTGATAAAAGTAGGACTAATAATTATGGCTGGAATGTTTGGCTCAAACTATAATGATACAAAAGCTATGATGGATGATCTGTCCAACATAACAGAGATGTATTCACAAGCTGCACCATCTACTGATGAAGGCATTATGAAAGCTCCAAAGAGTGACAAAGTAGATGCTGGATCTTGGTGGGCTTGGCTGAGTGGTTTGACACGACAAAGGACACAAGAGAACCTTAAACGTGTACAAGAAGAGCTAGGTGGTATGGACCTATCAGGTACATCACCTGAGTATCAACAGAGTATGCTAGAAGGTATTAAACAAGCACAAGCCTATCGTGACAAATGGGGTATTACACAATCTCTTACAGGTAATAATACATGGTTGGTAGAGCAAGGTGACTTTACTATACCTGAACAGTCTGAGATTACAGTTGAGCCATTAGACTCTGAGCCTATGACATCTATGGATCAATCATTAATGGCCCCTGCTGGTGAGCCTAGCCCAGACATGATGTCTTTCGGAGATGAACCAATAACAGATCCTTTAGCTAAAGCTAAGGATGGCATTATGCGTCCACCAGAAGAGACCCTAGAAATAGATACTGATGCTGCTGAATCAGCGGAAGCAAGTACTGCTACCAAAGTTATAGAACAAGCTTCTAATGAAACTGAAGACACCCCATCTTTTAATATTGTAAAATTACCAGCAGATAAACAGGCTGCATATGGTAAGAAAACACGTGCTGGCACACGCAAAATAAATGAAATTGAGGGTATTGTATTGCATCACACTCATGGTTCTAAGCCTATGACAGTTGATCAATATTATAATATAGGTATTAATAAAGGTCTTGGCGCTCCTTTCTTTATTGACACAGATGGTGTTGTCCATCAAGTTGCCCCTCTTACAGATATTGTACAGCACACATCAGCTAAAAAGGGTATTGGTTCTTATAGATCTCAGACAGGTAAACGATTCTCTTCAGAGAATACAATAGGAATTGAGATTGATGCACAATGGGACAAAAAGAAGAAAAAACTAAAATCTGAACCAAATGAAAAACAGATTAAAGCTGCTAAAAACTTAGTTAAACAGCTTTTAAAAACTATAAATGCAGAACGCCCAGAAGATGCCAAACTTGATGTAGATCGTGCTGTTTATGCCCACCCAGAGCTACAAGCAAAGCAAGAGGTTGAGGCAACAGGGGTTTTGAAAAATTTAAGGGAATCTGAGGGTCTACCTGCAGAAAGAAATATTACAAGAGATGGAAAGCTTTATAGATCGCCACGTCCTAAACAAAGGCCAGAATAATGTTAGGCTTACCTCTAGAACTTATCACAATGCTTGGCTCTACCGTCTTAGGTGGGGTCATGTCAATCTGGGGTCAAAGCATTAAAGCTAAAGAAGCCCAGCAAAAGATGCTTATGGAACGTGCAAACTTTAATGCACAGCAGGTCAACACTGCCCGTGACGCAGGAAAGAACGATAAACATTTCGCTTGGACACGAAGACTTATTGCATTATCTTCTGTCTTTGCTATAATTGTATTACCAAAGCTAGTTGCAGTGTTCTATCCAGAAGTTAACGTTATTGTAGGTTATTCTGAGATACAGACAGGCTTCTTTGATTTCATCTTTGGGTCAGGCCCAGAGCAAGTTAAATGGAAGTACGCAAAAGGTTTTGTTATCACCCCACTAGACACACACATCGTATCAGCTATCGTAGGTTTGTACTTCGGCGCTGGATTTACTAAATAGGATATTATTATGGTAGACGTATTTAACGGACCGATTCCAGGAGAATCTCTTACAACAGAACCAGGAAACGTTCCTTGGGAGCAACCCCCATTGTATGTAGACCCTATGGATGCATTAGAGTATCATATGGAACAGCTAACAGACGAACAGGTTACTGATAACGTCCTTGATATGATTGATCTTGGTGTACCTGTATCTGTAGTTGCTGACACTATGTTAAGCTCTGCAATTATGAATGGTATTCATACGGTAGACGTAAAGATGTTGTTGAAGCCTGTTCTGCATATGCAACTAAAAGCATTAGCAGATGTAGCTAACATTGATTATAAAGAAACTATGGCTGACTATAACGACAAAGATGAAATTGAACGCATCAAGCGTCGTGAGCGCATTGCAGCAAAGATAGACGTGCAAGCTAAACTACGTGGCAAGACAAAAGATAAAGGCGATATGCTGCAGCAAGATGTAGCAGAGATGCTTGTAAGCCAAGAGCAAGAAATGCCACAACAAGAGATGGCACCAGAAGCAGAAACAATGGCACCTGAACAAGGTATTATGGCGAAGGAACAAATGTAATGGCTATTTCAGGGGCATTTGGCGCAGGGTTTGTACAAGGCTTTGGTGAAAGCTTTAAGAAAGACGTAGATAAGCGTTTCGAGAAGCAGCAGGATTATGTAGATAACATGATGGAGAACGCTCGACGTTTTGCTCCAAAGTATGCGCAAGATAAAGCTACAGCAGACGCTACCATTGGTTTGATGAATGAGTTTGAAACCCGCTATGGCGTTTCTAATGAAGAGTTTATTGCTCTGGCTCAGACACATGATGTCAATAAAGTCTATGAGGCTATTCAGATTGCTGAGAAAGGCTTACGTGACGGGCAGAAGCTAGACGTTAAAGGTAATATCCTTGGTGCCTTGAAAATACCAGAAGGTGCTAAACTACCTGATGGCATGACAGCAGAAGATGCTCTACGTAGCATGGTATTAGGTTATGCTCAAAACGTTAGCACTAAACCTGATGATACCTCAGAGGCACACAAAAATATTTCGTGGTCAAAGGCTATTTCACAAACGCTTGCCTTAAACCCACGTGCATCTGCAGAAGAGCAGATCGCTGCTATGAAAGTAGCTGGTGTTCCTGTACAAGAGATCCTACAGTATCAAGCTGCACAAGGCGGTACATATAAACCACTACAGAATGTATCACGTGCTGGTGTCCTAGACTTCTCTGATGACTATAAGGATGGTGACTTTGAGACATCATCACGCTCATTCACACGTACATTCAACAGCATTCTATCAGGCTCAGAAGATTTGGCACTAGCTGGTGCTGATAACCTAAATGAAGCTATGAAAGCTATAGGCGCAGAAAGCGCAGAAGCTTTAGCTAAAACAACTACAGCAGCAGGTGTGTCTATGGCAGACCTAGAGCTAGACCTAGCCAACAACGGTATGCGTAAGATTAACCGTGACCGTGCGCTTGTACGTCTAGCCTCTGAGGTAAATACAGGCACAGAGATTGTAGCTCTTAATGAAGCTGTTGATAGCGGTCTTGCTATGCGCTTGATTAATGAGTCTATGGATAAGCATGGTAAGCTTACACAGGAATACATTGAGGCTATTCTTTCTAACCGAGAGATAAAAGAAGTAGAAGCTGATAAAGTATCTGAAAAAGCACCAGAAACACCTAGCTTCCTAGAAGATCCTTCTGTACCACAACTTGGCGGTACACTTGATGCTTTAAACATTAATGACAGACCATCAACACCTACACTTCCACAAGATCAGAGTGATACTGCTACAGGTGATGAAACATCCAACCTTCTTAAAACAATTAAGGAGAACGATAAGACACAGAAAGAATCAGGCATTGACCCCGATAGTGGGTTTATAGCAGGTAACGCTGGATCTGTAGCAGCACGTCAGGAAGAATGGATTGATAAAACACGCGAAGCTGCATCTAAGATTACGTACTCCGCATATAAGCGTATGCTTGAAACTAAAGCAGGTCGTGAGCGTTTGAAGGCTATGGGGCTACCAACACAGAGGTTCCGTACTGGTAAGGATCGTGCATTAGCGTTTGGCCTAATGAGTCCAGAGCAATACTTTGCACCAGAACGAGATGGTAAACCTAAGACAGAAAAGCCTAAGTCTGAGAAACCAATGACACGCTCAGAGTTTGTGACATCTGAGGACGGGCTATCCTTGTTAAACTATCTGATTGAACAAGAAGGCATTACAGCAGAGGATTCTGTTGAGGATATCAAACAAGCTGTTGCTGCATGGTTTGGCGATAACCCTGACACAAATGTAGGTGCAGATGTTACAGCAGCAGAAGTTGCTAAATCTATGAAAGAAACAATAGCTCTACTTGCACAGGAAGACTAATGGCTGATACAACATACTATACTCAAGAGAGTATGAAAGATAAAAAGCTATCTGACCTCAAAGACAATGATGCCTTTTTGAATGATGCTATTACCTTTCTGAAGAGTCGTCGTAAAGGCTACGATGATGAAACGCTATCCAAGTATACGACAGATGATGTTGTGTATGATGTGCTAGAGCACTTTCGTGTGATGAACACAAACGAAGTGACTATGGCAAAAGACTATTACTTTATGGATGATGATAACACATCTGAAAAAGAGAAGCAGTCTTACGCACGTCTTATGTATGCTTTTGATAATGCCAAAGGTGAAGGTATCCTAGACGGTGGTTTTGCTGGTATCCGTGACTATGCAGAGGGCGTACTTACAGCACCTTCTACTTATGTGTCAGCAGCAGCTATCCCTCTTACAGCAGGTACAGGTTCAGCAGCAGTACAAGCATCTAAAATAGCAACACAACAAGCATTAAAATCATTTGCTAAAAAGCAGATTGGTCGTGGCGTGTTGACAGCTGCACTAGATGGATCTGTAGCAGCAGGGTCACAGCTTGGTATTGAGATTAACAAGAAGAAAGCTGGTGCAGAGATTGGCGAAGAGTATGACATTAGTGGCACAAACATTGCTGCTGCTGGTGTTCTAGGGGGTGCTATTGGTGGTGCAGCTTATGCTATACCAACACGTCAGCAATACAAAGGGGCGCAGCGTTTAGTAAATACGCTAGAGGAGGGTGCTGCAGAAAAAGCTGCACGTGAAGCAGACGCTGTGGCGAGGGCTACACAGTCACTAAAAGAACAAGCAGCTACCCCAGAGGGTCGCAAGATGATTAAGTGGACACAGGATAAGCTGCTGGCCTCTATTGATCCAAAGCTTGTAGAAGAGGGTCGTAAAGCAAAGGTAGATATCCTGAGTGAGGATCTACCAGATGGCCTTATTGGTGGCTTAGACGCAGGTACGATGAAGCGTTTGAGTGCTGCTGCAGTAGACCTAGCAGAGGCTTTAGAGATTAAGCCTGAGAAGGGTCAACGCATTACAGAGTTCTTAGCTCGTCAGGTGGAGACAGGTGATGATAACGTATTTGATATTGTTCGTAATCGTTATGGCCTTACTCGCCGCCAACTGTCAGCAGTATATGCAGCAGAAGTATCAGACGCTGCTCGTTTGTTGCAGCAACAAGGATCGTGGATAAATAACCGTGGTGCTAAGATTACTGGCAAAGAAGCTATTGCTGCATCTAAAGACTTTGCTGATAAGCTAACTAAGCTGTATGACCAAGGAATGTCTACTGTGTCTGGACAAGAGGCTGTAGAGCTAGACGCTGCACGTCTATCTATGACAACAGGCAGACGAGCTATCAAAGCTCTCAAAGGCTTAGAGGATGCCCGTCGTGCTTTTATGACATCACAGCCAGCTACAACCATGCGCAACAACATCTTTGGTGTGGCTATGACTGGCATTGATATGCTGGATCAGATTAACTTGTCCATCCTAGAAGCTGCAGGGTTTGGTGGTGAAAAGCGTAACGCAGGTGCTACACTAAAAGGTGCTACAGATACTTTAGCGTATCTTACAAAAGATGCCTACGTAGCTGATGCCCTTGTGACTATGCTTAAAGAAGATTCACCAGAGCTTGTGTCACGTGTATTCATGGATGCTGCATCTGCAGAAGCAAGTCTAGTACGCAATACTAAACTAGCTAAACTTGGTACAGCAGCCAACGCCCTTAACACCATGTCTGATCACGTATTTAAGAAAGCTGTTATTGCTTCTTATCTTGATCGTCATTTGGCTAAAGAGGGTTCGTCCTTGATGGAGTATATGGCACAGGGACGCATTGCTGATCTTCCTGATGACGTGGTAAACAAAGCACTTGATGAATCTCTAGCATTTACATTCCAACGTCGCTTTGGTGGCAAGGATGCTAGTGACGTAAGTAAATGGGTTAACAAACGCATAGGCACAATTCATAAGTATGGCCTTACAACTGTTTTACCTTTCCCTCGCTATATAGCTTCACAAGCCAAGTTCTTGAACGACTACACAGTACTGAACCTAATGCGTAAGAAGGGCAACATTACTGCAGAAGAGTTTTCTAAACAGATGACTGGTGCAGCCATGTTTGCTGGTGCTGCTTATATGCAGAT
>Ga0181553_10003491_pt1 | contig 13568 bp, 7 predicted proteins | sample 011ome_17_FD_133753 | JGI IMG/M metagenome (GOLD analysis project Ga0181553, IMG submission 133753) | Coastal salt marsh microbial communities from the Groves Creek Marsh, Skidaway Island, Georgia - 011502XT metaG (megahit assembly) | ecosystem: Environmental > Aquatic > Marine > Intertidal zone...
CGCGTCCTTTACAAAGAACGAGTAACCTGCATTTCCGTCGAAATCAACAGAAGTCACAACTGCCTTGATCCACTTCATCGCGGTCAAAGAATCTGCAACACCGTTGGCATCAACACTATTGAAACTAGAGATAGAAACTACATCCGGGAATGTTGGCGCTGGTGTTGAACTAGCACAATTCGAAGAGTGAGCCCCCAAATACATCGTCGTATCCTTAGGGTACACGTCCCACTGCATCGCAGAAACAGACCAATCTGTTGTTCCACCTGAAACAGACGCTTTACGTACGATTGTGTTGTCCTTGGTAGAACCACTACCTACAGTCCATTCAGAACCTGGATCCGTGCCAACAACACCGATGATATCCAAAGTATCCGTTCCATTCATCAATGCTAATGCATCATCACCGTTGAAGTAAGTTACCGTTGAAGTCGTATCCGCCACTGCAAGAATAGCAGCGTTCGAACCAGAGTTCGCAATAACGTACGTTCCGTTTGCAGGAATCGTTGCCGTTGAAGGGAAGGTCAGGATGTTTCCTGAAGTGTTTCCGTTCGAGAACAAGCGAACTTCGTAGTTTGCTAATGAAACTGCTGAAGCATTAGGGTTGTACAACTCAATCGCTTTGTTGTTCGATCCTCCTTCAATGTACTCACTAAAGAACAACTCGTCACAACCTGAAACAGCCGCTGCACAGTTGCTGGTGTGCGCTCCTAAGTACATCGTCGTATCCTTAGGGTACACGTCCCACTGGGTAGCAGAAACTGACCAGTCTGTTGTTCCACCTGAAACAGACGCTTTACGTACGATAGTGTTGTCCTTCGTAGAACCACTACCTACCGTCCATTCAGAACCTGGATCCGTACCGACAACGCCGATGATATCCAAAGTATCCGTTCCATTCATTAATGCTAGAGCATCATCTCCGTTGAAGTAGGTAACGTTAGAAGTCGTATCTGCTACTGCTAGAATTGCAGCGTTCGAACCAGAGTTCGCAATAACGTACGTTCCGTTTGCAGGAATTGTTGCCGTTGAAGGGAAGGTCAGGATGTTTCCTGAGGTGTTTCCGTTCGAGAACAAGCGAACTTCGTATCCTGAAAGGGAAATAGCAGCGCTTGTAGGGTTGTAAAGCTCAATGGCTTTGTTGTTCGATCCTCCTTCGATGTACTCACTGAAGAACAGGTCAGAACAACCTTGTCCCTGTGCAGCGAACATGCCGAATAGCATCGCAAAAAAGAGTGTAAATTTTCTCATGTGCATTATTATGAATGAATTGGTTACAAAAATAAGAGAATCAGATTATTAAAGTGTTATTCGAAGTCTAAGGTTAGCTGAAATCTACTGATCGTCCCCGTACCCTTGTCCGCCACGTAAAGTATGCGATCGTAATAGCACAAGGCGGAGAGCTCGGAGAACCCACCGATCGTAGCGCGGGTGTGTGTTTTAGCCGTTGAAGCAGGCGGGGGCGGAACGCCTTCCAAACCGTTAGAGGTGAATTGGTAGACAGAATCTACTGCACCGTCTGCGACAAAAACAAAAGCGTTTCCATCCCCAGCAAAAGCAATATCTACTGGATCTTGGAACCTGTTCGCGGTTTGCAAATACCGATCAGCGATGGGATCCGTCGTAGAATAGAACACCGGTTGGTATACCGCCCCAAACGGACCTTCTTCGAATTGAATGTGTTGTACTTGAATACTTTGATCAGGATGCTGATTCACTACCCAGAAATCTTGGGACGGTTGTGCCGCAATCTGTGGTGGCTGCGTAAAGGAAGCCATAGCCACAGGAGCTTTAAAATAGTCGTTATATACCGCGCCAGCCGCAGTCACGGGAACTGACGTGATGAATTCATCGGTATTTGAGAACACGACCACGGCATTATCAGGACCGAAACCCGCATTATTTGGATTCGTTCCTGTTCTCGAAACATAATAACGGTTGTTGGTCTCCGGGCTCACCCCTCCCTGCACGGCAATATCCGTAAAGCGAACATTGGCATCTGAGGAGGAGAAGCTATTCTTAAAGTAGAACGGATGTACTGCCAATTTTTCCACCTGCGCATTTGCGAAATCTAAAGTGCCATTTTGCTCGAATCGAACACGATATAGTGTCGTAAGCTCATAATCCACACCGTTGACGGTCGTGTCCGAGGTACCAATAGCTAACAATTGAAATCTGCGGTCTTGCACTACTTTGACCACACCTGGGATTTGAATCCGACCCTGTGGTTGAAGCGCAACATCATAGCGTGCAATTTCCGAGGTTACACTGTCCACGACATACAAGAATTCGTCGTAGCCCATAGTGATGTCGATAGGTGCTGCCACATCATAGAGCTTCGGCTCGAGCGGCACGTAGGCGATCTCTCGAACCTCGTAGTTGGGAATATCAATAAACCCAAGATCCGTTTTCTTTCCCCAATAGTTTTCACATCCACTCGATAGCAATCCGAGCACAGGGAGGACAATTATCCAGTACTTGTTTCTCATTTGGACCAATTTAACGGGGTTACACGAATACCAAAGACCCACTGGTAGCTGCGGGCAGGCGTTGGCAATGCACTCACTCCTACATGCATCGGCCATCCTCCGACGTTGGTACGTGTGGAGAATCCAAAGCTTGGTGCAGCCCAGCGGGAGACAAAGCGATAGCCGAGCTGAGCTTCAAACAAATCCATGTAGACATATTCTGCAGCGAGGCTGTAATTTTCATTGTTATCAGAGGGATGGTTGAGCTGGAATGAGCTGTACACCTTGTGGCGATTTTCTTCGAACGCTAGAAAGCGCATTCCCATAGAAAAGACTTGCGGTGGCGCTGCTACAGAGCTGGCTACCGTGTCGGTATTCACCGTTGTAGGTAGGGTTCCTATCTGTGTGATCGGCGATGACGGGCCGAAATTCAGAATTGCGGCAGCGAAAGTCAGCTCACGATAGTCCAATTCGTAATGAAAGCCTAAATCAAGTGCTACGCTGTGGGCTCTAAAAGCGCCAAGCTGCTCTTGACCATATTTGAGCTGAACACCTGCATTGAAATAATCAGAGAAGCGTTGTGACACGCCCAAACCTACAGTGGTCAAGGCTCCACTGACTATCCGCCCGGTACCTTGAGGCTGCCAAACGGTGCGCTCTACAATACCTCCAGTGTAGAGAGAGTTTACAGATAGTCCAATCACTTGGTTCGCATTACGCGCTTTTGAAACACTCAAAAATTCGTGGTTGATGCTACCGCCAATCTGGCGTGAACCGGAGAAAAAGCCTTGCTGCTCACCAGCCGTAAGTAGCGCTGGATTCACTGCGAGTCCATAGGCTTTGGTGTTCGATAGACTGGTCCCACCAAGTCCCGCACTCCACGGATCGATCGGACTCTTTAAAAACGTAAAGGCGCTCAAGCCGGCACGTTCCTCGCCATAATTGGGCAACAATTGTCCCTGAGCTGTAAAGGTCAAGGCGATACTGAGTACTAATAGAATTCTACGCATTACCATGACATTTGAATACCGATGAATACTTGAATAGGAGCACTATAACGGGCCGGGTTTCGTGGATCGACACCACTCTCTTGCGGACCGTTAAACTCCGGCCTTGGGTCCCGCCAAGTGAGCGGCACATTATCGCCATATTCATACGCACGCCCGGTGATCGGATTGATGATTTGTGAGTTTCTGCGGTTCGTGATGTTGGTGGCCTCAGCACTCAACGCTACTCCTCTGCCCCCTGGTAGTTGGACAATTTGGTAACTGACTTTAGCATCAACATTGAACCAGTAGAGGCCGCGTCCTTCCAAAAAGCGCGTGTTGTCCACTTCGTATTGTGGACGGCCAAGATCATTGTAACCTATCAAATTTTGCGGCGTGTATCGATAACCGCTGGTATACCGAGCACTGAGGGTTCCACGCCACTTACTGCTATCGTTCGCATACGTGACCCCTGCATTAAATTTCCACGGTCTATCCCAAGCTAAGAATTGCTCTTTGGATAGCGGCACCTCTCCGGTTTGTGCGATTTGCAAAGCACTTTCACGGGCAGAGTTACTCTTTCCACGCGCCTGCTGGTACGAACCATTGACGAACGTTTGCCAAGAATCAGAAAGGCGAGCGTTGAATTGGGTTTCAATCCCAAGCACCTTCGCATAATCCTGGTTGATGTACATCGTTTTGGTTACTGGACGTCCCGTCGCATCAGTGGTGATCACACGACGCGCTACGATGTAGTCAAAGCGATTGTTGTTAAAGGCGTTCAGCGTCCACCCCAACCGTGTTCCCAGGAGCGTTTTGTAGCCAATTTCGTACGAAATGTTCACCTCTGGGTTCAAATTCGGGTTCCCCAAATTGGACAAAAATGAACGGTCTTGGTACTCAGGATCCAGCCCCGCATATAAGAAGCGTGGATGCGGGGTACGCATACTGTGGCCGTAGTTGAAATACAAGACATTATTTTCAGTCACCGGGAAACTGACGTTCAAGCGCGGCAACATGCGCAACTTCCAACGCAAGCCCGCTACCCCAATGGTGGAATTCATGTACTCTTGACGAACTTGGTCCAATACAGGAGAAGTCGGATCACTCACCGCGTTATCGGCAAAAGCACCAGGCGCCCAGTAGTTCAGACGCATCCCTATGGTGGCTTTAATCCCTTGGTACTCGATGCGATCTTGGACAAAGAATCCCCCTTTCTGAGGGTCGACCTTCCAGATGTCATTACTACTACCGATAGAGATGGAAGGGGTCGAAACACTATCGTTAAGAACGATTGGCGCACCCACCCAAGGACGGAACACATCCACCCACTGGTATTCCGTAAATGCATGTTCCCAACCCGCAGAAGCGCGATGCACCTTGTTCGGCGAATAGGTGTACTTTCCCTTTAGCGTATATTCTTCCGCATAGTGGTCGTGCCAGATCGGAGTGATCCCGCCGTTGTTGACCAAACCATTACCTGGAATCAGATAATAGGTACCCGAGGGATCATCTGGGTTGAAGATGTTCATCGTACCTGTAAAAATGTAATCTTCGTCGTAAATCTGATCTACGGTGGAGGAGCGGAACGGGCGACCATTCGCATCAGCGCGAAGGTTGGTAAAGAGTCGTCCACTAGAGAGGCTCAGCCCCGATTTTGCACTGAGTCGTTTTTGCCATTGCAACACCGTTAGATTACTGTGGTGCGTGTAGGTCGTAGCATTGTCCAGATTGTTCGAACGATTGTATTGGAAACCCGGAGCCAGCAAAGCATCAAACCCTACTATCTGTAACGTGCGGGAATTTTGATTGACTTTAAGACTGTGGGAATTGGTCAAAGAAATCTTTCCTGCAGCTTTCGATCTCCAAACCAATTTTGTTGTGTGCGTATAGTCATTGCTTTGACGCGGCGCCCAAAGCTCAGGATTGTCCGGAAACAAGCTGCTTTTAAGCTGGGATGCCGTCGCCCCGAAATAATGGTCGGTCAGATCCACATTAGCGCTGGTAAACAAGGTCAATTTCTTGCCCGTGCCAGCAATAGGTGTACTTAATGTGACCTCAGCGCGGTCGGTATTGAAGCTTGCAGGGGTGAATTGGTCAGAGCTGTATCGAGCGCTCCAGCGAAGCTTCTTACCCCCCTCTTTGATGGTGGTATTCACGACACCCGATGAACCACCGCCGTATTCTGCACTTGCACCACCGGTCATCAAATCGATAGAGGATAGCGAAGAAGAGCTCACACTCACTCCACCTCCCGTCCCTGCGAGGGGATCTTGGGCTGAAATACCATCTACGAGATATTCCGTCTCATAGACACGAGCACCGCGAATTTGAATTCCGTCGGTCGTCTTCTGCACACCAGCCTGTTGTGCCACAATATCTTCTACCCCTTTTGCCACCAGGGAGCCAATTTCTTCTGCCGAAAAACTGATCGCGGAAGAAGCCTTTTCTAAATCCACTTGATTTTTGCGACCTACTACAGTCACCGTATTGAGCATTTCATTTTGCTCTGTCATCTCCACCCTCAGCGCCTTGTTTTGGCCGGCTTTGATACGCACCCCGTTGACCAAAGTAGGTTGGTAACCGATGAATTGGACCTTAACACTATAGGTACCCGGCTTGATATCATCAATACTAAAGGCACCTGAGAAGTCACTCAGTCCTTGGTAATAGGTTCCCACTACTGTGATCGAAGCATTCGGCAAGGTTTCTTTGGTCCCCTTATCGATCACTACACCCGAGAGCACGCCCTTACTTTGAGCGAATACACTGCCCGAAAAAAGCAGCATGATAACCAAGAGAACTCTAAAATTCTTCATGTAAAACGTGTTCTAAGAGGTCCCCTCCATTTGCTTGGGTTGGACGTGAAAATTGATGCAGTGGAATGGAGAAAAAGACCTCGTACACTATCCCGTTGCGAGCGCGAATGGTTCCAACTGTGTTATCGCCAGCCCAACCTGCAATTTTTGTCAGCTGAGCGGTGTAATAAGCATTGGCATCCGCTGCCGGTACAACAGGAGTAACTCCCAAAACAATATTCTTTGGGCGAATGACAGGTGCACCCCCGGCAGTATCCACTGGAACCATAGCACTATCATTGGTCAATCGCGCCTGACCACTAGCGACCACGGAACCACTTACCGGGTAGACGTCATTAATGGCCACCATATCCATAGAACCGGTGAGCTGAGCACTGGTAAAAATTTTACCTCCATTTTGTACGAACGCTTGGACCGAAGGCGCCAATATGTTCAAGAGGTAATCCGTTCCTCCATTATTTGGAAACTGAGTAGCATCGGTAAACAGCACAATGCGCTGGTATTGCTCAAACAACAAACGCATCGTAGGATTCCAATAGGAAGGAATACCCACACCCGTTATCGCGTCCATCTGTACAAAATCATAGGCATCACCTATGGTATCCAACCATGATTTGTACTGGGCACCGATATAGGCCGGTTGCGAGTTAAGGACGAGCATCGGCGCTGCCTTACTCTCCCAAAAAAATGCTGAGGAAGTATCCACTTTTGAATACGAACCCGCCCAATCTTTTACGCGAAGGTAAATCACGTTGAGTGAGTCAGCGACAGCGCCAGACATAGCGCTGTCGACTAAAAATCCATTTTGAAAGAGCGCTGCCTTATCTCCAGAGGGACGTAGGGCAAAGCTCAACAAACCTTGTGTTAAATCTATTCCTGTCCACTGGCCGTTATTCAAACGAACCTCTGCCTCCACTAGCGTTTCATCGCCATCAATATCTGTAGCGTCCCATCGCAAGGTTAGTACGATTTTGGCGCTATCAGGCTCCAATCCATCGGCATCGATCTGTGCCGCTGGCGGTGCGTTCTTCAAAGGAACCCACAATGAAGCTGGGGTCGGATCTTCAGCACCGAGGTGATCCACTGCGGTCACTTGAATACGCACATCTGCGCTATCGAGTCCTGCGTCAATCACGAAGGTGAAAACACTATCGGTAGCCGTAGTGATTACCGGTGCTCCATTATCAACTTGGACTTTGTAGTGGGCAATGAACCCATCGGCATCCGAACCAAACCAGTGCAAATGCACATTGGCATTCAACCGGAGTTCACCGGTTCGCTGTATGCTATCGATGGCTATTACAGTCTCTGGAGGGAGGTTATCTACAGGCGCATTGTTGCGCTCACAAGAAAACACTCCCAGCAGAAGTACGACTAAAAGTCCCCAGTTCTTCATTCGTTCAGGTTAGAATTATTGAATAACAAGAACCACAGTGCCGGCGCCTTCACTTCCGCTAAAGCGCGCTACGTATGTGCCTTTTTGCCAATTACTCACATCTACTCGTGCAGTACCTGTTGTAGTCACCGTCGCGAGCTCTTGTCCCAAAACAGTGCTGATCGACCATGTACCAGCGCTTGTGCTCTCGAGTACAATAAGGTCTGTTGCTGGGTTCGGGTAGACTTTTACATTCCCTGCTGCCCATTCATCAACACCAATCGGCGAAGTCGCTACAGAAATACTGTCCAAAGTCACTGAAGCACCGATAAAGTCATTGTTGTTTCTTGGCAACAAGCGGAAATTACTGAAGCCGTAGAATAGAATTCCTTCCACTGCATCGAAGGTCATGCTATTATCTACAACGATAGGCGTAACATTCATTTCACCATCGAGATTCGCGTAAGCGGTATCTGTCACAAGTTGCACGTTCAACGAACTGTATGCTGTACTCGCTTGACGTCCTGCAAGGATGCGGGCACTTTTTGAGATTGGCGCTGTAGCAGAAGTCGATACCGCATAATCACCAAAACCTAGATTCGTTTGAGAAATCGCCAATGTACCCCCTTGCGGATCTTCATAGCGAACCAACATACTTTCGTACGGCTCCCATCCAAAATTTGCGTAGCTCGCTGAATCGGAAGGATCGATAATGATCGGCGTGATACTCGCCTTGTTTCCAGTCTTAGAAGAAGCGCTCACGTTGAGTCGAGTCATTCCGAAGTACTCTTCTACGGTTCCTGTTACCGTTACCTCTTCATCGCGGTAGTAGCTATTTAAACCAAGGCCTACACACCAAATTCCTCCCCATGCTGTAGCATTTTCATCTTGCAAGTAGAGGTAGCCTAGGTCACCAATTTTAGTTGAAGCAGTAACAATACCCGTCACCGTCACCTCCTGGCCCGCGAGCGTTGAGGCACCGTTGGCGTTATAAGTGAATTGAATATCTGCGATGTTCAAACCGTTATCGCGAACCGTGTAAAAATCTACATTCGGTACCGCCTGAGTGATTGGCGTACTTGGATAGTAGCTCACGTTGCCGTCGTTATCTGATGCGTACACATAGTAACGAACGAGTGTACCGTCTGCCTGCTTTGGAATCTCGAACAAATACTCATCGGTGGTACCTGCCACTAAATTCATAGGAGCGACCGTGAAATTGGCCACGCTTTGTGTATCGATAGCACTCCAAACGATCGCTACAGAATCTACAGAACCGTCAAAATCGGTAATGCTGCACGTGAGTTCCGCATCTTGATTTGAAGTTGGAACTGCTGGATCGCGCTCAAAGTTTGCAATGTAAGGTGGCGCATAACCGATGTCAAAGTGGGAAGCATCGAACGCGTTGATTTCATATCCACGGCCGTTGTCCCCGGTACAACCATTGGCATCATGACGTACAACCCCAGAGATGGAATTGTAAAAAGTACCGGGTACGGGTGGAACAAACGAACCTTGAGACTGCGGAGAATTGGTATTTACAGTACTCCAAGAACTCATCTTCTGTGCTAGGAATCGGTCACTCAAGTTGATGCTGTTTCCATTTGCATCAGCCACATTCACACTCACGCGATTTCCGCTAAAGAATACCACAGAGGTCACAGTAACATCCGTTACAGTAACAAATGAGCCTTCGTATTGCTCACCAGTAGTGAGATCGTTCACAAACTGAGCGTCATTCAAATCGCCCACGGTAATGGTATCACTAACGATTGGATCAGAAGTGAGCGAAACAATGCTGAAAGAATTCGCATCGGCCAAAGACAACTGATTCGAACCGTTGTACTCTCCAACCACACCTTTCACCTCCACAATATCACCGGGAAGTGCTTGGGTAAATGTAGCTGGAACTTGCAAAGAACCTGTGCTGCTCGTGTACACCCCCATCACTTCGATACCCGCAAAAGGCGTACTCTGACCGCCAACAGCTGTATCCTGAATGAAGATAAATGGACGAGCCCCACCTGTAACAGAACCAGAGGCAACCTCGCTCACATTCCCAGGAGTCACTACAACCCCACGAGTAATGATCGTTTGTCCCAAATACGCTGAGGTATCATCACAAGCAGCTAAATCTGTTGGGCTGACATAGTTGATGTCTGAAATAGACACGTAATTCTGTGCAAATGCGGTCATACCAAATACCGCAAAAACGAAAGAGACTAGAAGTTTTCTCATTATTTAACTATTAAAAAGGTTCCTGTAAATGATGCTCCGCTGTCGAGATCTTCCACCTGGAAGAGATAGATCCCACGAGCGATAATTTGACTTTCACGAGAAAGCAAGTCCCAGGCATGTTCGCCGCCTGAGAAGGCGTTTTGATCTTGATTTTCTGCACCGAACGACTGGAACCAGCGAATGTCGCTGCCGTTGTAGTCGGCGTGATGTTCGAACGAGTCGATAAAATCACCACCTGCTGTAGTAATGGTCACTCGTGCGTTTTGAGGCAAATTGGAAAAAATGATTTTTCTACTTTCTTCTTGAAAGTTACTGTTGCCCTCCCAGCCTGCGCTGAGGTAATAGGGATTCGGGTAAACGAACGGTTCTACGGAATCCAAGTTCGACGCTCCAGCACCTGGAAATGCACGAATGGTATTCGATAGTGCCGCACTCTCCAAGCTTTCCAAGCCGCTATTGATATCCCCTTTATCAAAGGCCGTTACGGCTACGGCTGTTTGCCAACCATTGGGCAACGGATCGAGCGTGTAGGCAAAGGTGTACGTATTGGTATCCCCCTCAAATGTTACCGGCTGATCCAAAGCAATAGCATCAAAACCTGTATTGAAGCCATAGACATTTCCTAGAGAATCAAAGGTCGCTACCAATTCCAAATCCTCCTTCAAATCCGGAGTCCCAAACACATCGAAGCCCGTAGCGGTGGCATAGATGTTATATCCCTCGAAATCGCGCTTTTTCGAGATGGGATCCACACTGTATTTACTATTGTCCGTCCAATACAACGTACATTTTCCATCACCCGGAACAACTTTCAACACTGGTGTTTCTGGAGGCGACGGCAGGATAAATCGAGTAATTTCTCCATCGCCATCTTTGTCCTCACCCGGATCGAGCACGCCATTAAAATCGGCATCTTCACCATTATAAGTGCGCTGTGCCCAATTCGCTGCATCCACCAAAAACCGCTTCTGCGCAGCGGTATTGGCCGTGTTTGGCAAACCGTCCTGATATTTCTTTGCCACCACATAGGCGAATGAAACCTTGATCTGATCACCCGGCGCAAAATCGTTGAATGGCCCTACCGACAACAGATCGGAGCGGTTGCCATTCGCATTGAGCTCCGCCTGCAAGTCCACATCCATAGTTCCCGTACAAGCCGGTCCGCTAGGATCACTCCAGCAGGGATGTTGGTTGAACCCATCGCTCATCTTTTGGTAACGCTGCTGATCGGTGGTCGGAAAGAAAAAGGTATTCTGACCCGAGTTATTGAACACCCAGGCATTATAGTTCACTTTTGTCGCGGGGTCAATTCTTGGATGCTTGAATCCAGTTTTGTCTTCGGCTCCAAGAAAGATTTGGCCAACATAGCTGTCGGTAAACCCAACATCACCTGTGCGATCGTAGCAGTAGGCCAGATTCAAGCTGTCAATAAACCCATTGCCTCCTTGAGAATAAAACGTAGCACCACCGGCACCCGCTGGGGTAATATTCACATTGCGAACCACGGTGTTGTTCCAAAGTCCAGCGTAAAAATCGTCGTAGGTATTCGCACTTTGATTGGTAATCACTAGGTCCACAATCACCATAAAATCAGTGAAACTGTATTCCCAATTGTACACTGCCATCTCCACCTCCAAATCCATTGGATTCAAATGATTATTGATCGGAATACTCGTCCCCGGAACTAGGATTTCAGAGTCATTAAACGTGGCCAAGAAATCTTGATGCGATACAGCATCGCTGCGATAATTCGGCGAAGAGCGTAGCGAGCTGCGCTCCAAGACCGGCACTCCTGAGCTCGCGTTGAACTCAAAACCACCGCGACCCGGGGCATAACCCTGCGGCGCATCATATGCTGAAGTGCTCACGCGGACCGCTCCATTCACTTTACCTCCTAGCCAAAGCCCACCTTCAAAAAGGTGCTCGATACCTGATCCAGCGGGGTACTCCATGGAAGGGTTACCCGTGCCATCCTTGTATCCACGAAATGCATTTCCGAACGTACCCACATTCGTTCCTGTCAAACGCACATTCGCGCGCGTCGTCTGAAACTCCTCGAAATTCTGAGCCTGAAGCAGCGTCGTTGAACACGCTAACAACCAAAGAAGTACTTTTTTTACCATACCATCAATTTTGCAGGCTTCGCCCAACCGTTCTTGCGCCAGACCGCAGTGTATATTCCCTTAGGCAACCCGTCTAAAACAGCGGAAGCTCCCTGCCTCTTCTCAAAAACCAAGCCGCCCTGCATATTGTACACGCTCAACGACCAGGAGTGGTAATACCCCTCAAACGAAAAAGGTTGATACAACGGGTTCGGCAGCTTTGGCAATTCCCATTCCTCCGCATTTAAGACCTGTTGATCAATTTCAAAATCGGCCACAACAGGTAAATGATCACTGAGGTTGTACAAAGCGCTCAGCACATTTGCCGAGACGCTAAAATTGGTTCCAGAATTGACTGAACTATTGAAGTGGGCTCCGTCGTTGCCCAACGCCAAATACGAGCTTGGGACATAGACCATACCGTCCTCACCATCGAGCACCTCTTCGGAACACAAAATCTGATCGAACCTATCATCCAATCCACCGCCCGAAAAACAACTATTGGAAGTTGAGCTTCGTGTACTTTGGGTATGTATGGAAGCAAACGAACTGTTGTTGTTCCAATTCCCACTACTACTTATCGGATCCTCAAACCTGAAGGTCGCGCCACCCACTAAACTTTGGTATGCGCTTTCTGAGGAACTGTACATGTTAAAATCACCCAACAAAAAGACATTTTCGTCTTGACATTCGTTGTCGATATAATCGATCACCGCATTTGCCATGAGATTACGAACGCTCGAATTCGAGGTGCCACTACCCGCTTTAAAGTGCGCCCCGATCAACGTAAAGGTTACCGTATCGCTCTGAGCATTCAACAAGGGGTCTTTGTAGTAAAAGCGCACAGCATCAACTACACGCACGAGCGGTGTTCCACTTAAATCATGAGTGATCACATCCTGCTTCAAAACACCGAAAAGATCATTGCGATAAGCGATAACATTCGTGAGCGAAGAAAAACTATTATTGGTATAGTTCGTAGTGGACCAAAGACTTCCGCCCCCTGAGTTCAGCGCGTTGTTGAGCAAATATTGTGCGTTATTGGCACTGGCTCCAACCTCATTAAATACGACAATATGAGGCTCGGCGTACCGCAATATGGTATCCAACCGGACGTCCTTTGCACTGGCGCTATTCGTGTTCCCGTTACAATCGTTTGTCGAATTCCTGTAGTTCAACAGGTTATACGTCATCAATCTCGCGGTAAAAACTTGACCGTTAATCGCCTGAAAAGCAAATAGTAATACTATTGCAAGGAGTGTTTTTTTCATTACTGCAAAGATGCGAATGAATTCAAGAAATCTCCCTTGTTTTCCATTTGAAATTAGAGTTAAATAACGTGATGGACTACCTTTACCCGATGGAGGAGTTAGATATCATATTTGAGGACAATAAACTCTTGGTCGTCAACAAACCTTCTGGCCTCATCACCGAGCGCAGTCCTTTTGAAAGCCAGACTGTTGAGTCTGCCGTTTACCGCTACCTCAGCAGTACTCGAAAAAACCCATTTCTAGGTGTGATTCACAGACTTGACCGCGTTACCAGCGGCGTTCTCATGTTTGCCAAAAACAAAAGCACCC
>Ga0181553_10003494_pt1 | contig 13563 bp, 16 predicted proteins | sample 011ome_17_FD_133753 | JGI IMG/M metagenome (GOLD analysis project Ga0181553, IMG submission 133753) | Coastal salt marsh microbial communities from the Groves Creek Marsh, Skidaway Island, Georgia - 011502XT metaG (megahit assembly) | ecosystem: Environmental > Aquatic > Marine > Intertidal...
ATGTGATAGAGGGAATATCATGTTTGGACTATTTGGTGATGTATACCAAATTCAAAATATTCAATAAACCAGAGGATAATAAATTAGATACTGTCGGTGAACATGAGATTGGTATCAATAAAGTCGATTATGATGGAACCCTTTGGGATCTCTCTGTTAAAGATTGGGAAACGTATGTGGACTACAACCTTCGGGATGTCGAGCTTCTTGTTTTGCTGGATGAGAAATTGCAATATATCAACCTCATTCGGTTCCTATCCCATGCTGGATTGTGTGGTCTCTCACAGGCAATTGATACGGTTCCAGTAATCAATGGTGCTGTAGCGATTAAAGCTAGGCAGCACAACAAATACATATCGACATTTTTTAGACCAGCGAGAATAGGGAAGAATCCGGGAGGTGCAGTCCAAGATCCAAAGGTTGGACACGTTAGAAATGTTGTATCTTTTGATGCGAATTCGCTGTATCCGAGTATTATGATTTCTTTGAACATTTCACCCGAAACAAAACTTGGAAAGGTTGAGAGGAATGGGGACGATGTTAATATCCAACACGTATCCGGTAGAACATTTACCCTGACGAAGGAAGCGTTTGTGAAATACATGAAGGAAGAAAAGGCATCTTTGTCCAAATCAGGACATTTATTCACCCAGAAAGAAAAAGGACTCATGCCGGAATTCTTGGATAATCTTTATACCAAGAGAAAGGATATGAAAAACCTTGGTAAGGAAAAAGAGGCTTTTTTGAATCAAAATAAATCAATCCTTTCTCAGGAAGAGATTAAAAAATTGGAGGTGGATATTCAAAAATGCGATACATTCCAAAACGCATATAAGATTTGTCTAAACTCCATGTATGGATATATGGGTAATTTATACGCTCCGTTGGGTGATGATGACATTGCGGCATCCATTACACTAACAGGACAAGCTATTAATGGTAAGAATAGGGACTTGTTTGTGGAATACATGCAAAATACATATGGAATATCAGACCAAGAGGCTGAAGCGTGTTGTATTGGAGCAGATACTGACTCTGGATATTTCTCTTTGTATATTTTAGAGGAAAAGCATGGCTTGAATCTTCTCGAAGACGGCATGGTTTCCGATAGGTTCTATGAAGAATGTGATAAAATCTCAGAGTATATAAATACACATATTTCTGAATGGGTTATTAAGAATTTTAGATCATTGGATTCTAGAATTGTTTATAAGAGGGAGTCGGTTTGTGATGCGGGAATTTTCTTAGTTAAAAAGCAATACGTTTTACATGTTCTTGATGATGAAGGTCTGAAAGTCAAGAAATTCAAATACAAGGGCGTTGCTGTTGTTACGGGCAAAATGCCCAAAGTGGTGAAGCCATACATAAAAACAGTCATCGAATGTTTAATTTTAGAAAAGGATCGTGATAAATGTAATGGGTATTTCAACGATGCTTATGAAAAATTCAAAGAATTGCCCCACCATAATATATGTCATATTAGTGGTATGAATAATTTTGAGGAGTATTCGAAGAAGTGTGATGGATTAAAGATGGCTAATAAGATGCCTGTAGCCCTAAAGGCAGCATATAGACACAATTATATGATCAGGGAATTAAAATTGGACGGGAAATATCCCAAATTTAAAACGGGTGACAAGGTCAGGTATGTCAATTTAAAAACACCTAATAGATACGGACTGGAAACAATTGCCTTTCATGACAAATACCCGAAGGAGTTTGAAGAAATTTTTCAGGTTGACTACGAGAAACAATTTGATAAAATAGTATTCGCATCAGTTAAGTCCTTTTACAATGCAGTAAATTGGACATTGCGAAAACCAAACGAAAACGTAAGAATCGAATTGGAGGATTTTTTATCATGACACTTAATGAGGCATATATAAAGGGATTGGACGATAGTGAGGCTATCACAATTAAAATATTGACACAGTTGATCTACAATCAACCATTGGATTCTTATAATAATCCAAAATTGGAAACATTGAAAAATGCTCTGAGAATACAGTTGGACTATGTGAATGGCTTGGCGAATAATAAGAGAAGTAATATAGCCAAATACGCAAGAAAAGAATTGGAAAGAGGTCAGGCATTACTTGACTCTGAATAAAAAAATGCTAAACTATAAAAGTATGAGTGAAAAACACGTAGCTATAATCGACCATGTGGGTCGCAATATCATTGGAAAATTGGTCGAGGAAACCGATTCAACTGTAACGATTCAAAATCCGGTGATCCTCCATGTCCAACCTCAACCAACAGGACAATTGGAGGTTCAAACATTCCCATTATTCTTTTTTGAATTTACAGATAAGTCTCAAAGAGAAAAAAATGCTTGGACATATAATAAGTCTAGCATTGTAACAAGTAATGTAGTTCTGGACGAACGAATTCTCTCACAATATGAGAAGATTAATACTCCTCCAGAGGAACCAAAACAAACAAACCCGAAGATTATTAGTATCGAAGATCTATAATTATGGATAGGGATATTCAAAAGGCACTCGATTCTCTTAACGAGATCGACATCAGTGCAAAATATTTAGATCAGTCTTTTTTGGGTGATGACGATTGGATCGACACCGGGAGTCTAATGCTTAATGCATTGATTTCTGGATCGACTAAGAAGGGAATTCCTAAAGGAAGAATCACCCAATTTGTAGGACCATCGCAAACATTCAAAAGTGGATTCCTTCTACAAATCCTAGCGAACGCTCAAAAACAAGGAATGGGCGTTGTTTTATTTGATACCGAAGGTGGAATCGATGCTGTAAGTGCTAAAAGATTCGGTCTTGATGTGTCGAAGGTAAAATATTCCAATCCAAAATCCATCGAGCAATGTCGAAATGGTGTTATGAAAATTCTGGATTATGTTGAACAAAATAATCTACATGGAAAAATTATCATCGCTATCGACTCAGTTGCGAATATGCTTTCAGCAATGGAAAAGTCTAGAATGGAGAAGGATAGCGAATCTGCGGATATGGGAACTTTTGCGAAGTCTGTGAAAAGTCTTCTAAAAACCTGCAACATTTACGCAACCATCACCAAATGTCCGATTATCATGACAAATCATATTTATGATAACCCGGCACAGATGTTCCCGTCTATTGAGAAGGACATTGCTGGAGGAAAGGCTGCGGTTTATCTTCCAACAACAACAGTTCAACTTGCTAGAAAATTGGTCGCTGATGATGGTGGTAAAACATTGGATTCCAAGCTTGCTGCTGGTCAGAAAAAGTATTCTGGGGTAGTTATCAGAGCATTGACCGTAAAAAATCGTCTTATCAAGCAATATCTAGAGGGTGAGATGTATCTCTCATTCTCCACTGGATTGAATAGATATTATGGATTGATAGAGTTGATGAAAGGTCTTGGAGTTGTTGAAAACAAAGGTTCTATTTATTACGATTGGGAGGGAAATAAATTAGGATTCGCCAAAGCTTGGTCCAAAGATAAAGAACTTTGGGAAAACAAACTTATTCCCGAATTTGAAAATAAAATTCAAACAGAATGGACATACGGAGTGGATTATGTTGAGGAAATCCCGACAGAATATGAGGATGAAGATGAGGAATTTGTTGAAGCTGTTAAGACGGAAAGCGTAAAGGCTTTATTGGAAGTTGTCAACGAAGCATCTCAATCATCAGATCCTTTAGACGAACTCAAAAAGCTCAAGAAAAAGATCAGTGATAAGTTGGATGAGGATGATTAATCATTAAACATCAACCACTGCCCGTAATTCGGGAATTTTTTAAAACCTCTATCCTTAAATTGGGTAGGGGTTTTATTGAATTTTGAATCTTTCTCAACTTGTTCTGAGAAATATGACATAACAGATTCCTGCATAGGTTGCCATTCTGAGGCTTTTTGATAAGCCATTTCCAATTCGGCGTTCATACGACCAATACTTTGCTTCAATTCCTTAGCATATTGTGGATCAGCAGATGACAATGCTTCTTCCGCATGTTGTATTTTCACTTGTAAATCATCTATCTTTTTCTGCCAAGGATTCTTTTGTTGTTTTGGCTCAGCAACCTTCTGTTGACCGATACTATCCTCCATTTTTTTCAAACGAAGTTCCTCTTTAGTAGTATCCTCTCCAGCCTCTTGCATTTTCAGAATAACTGCGCGTTGTCTAGCGATAGCGGCACCTAATCCCGATTGTTGAGATTGATTGATATTTTCTCCAGCGGAAAATGCGCGAAGCTTTTCCTTAGCATCCATTAGATTGTTTGAACGTCTGAAATCCAAACGCTCCATATTGAAATCTTCTAAAGATTTTCTGAAATCATACCAAGCTTTAAACAAGTCAGCACCATCACCTTGAAAAATCTTATTGAGAACTCTTACATCAAATCCGATGTAAGGTTGTTCGTCGGTTTCTGTATAATCCTCTGGGGATTCAATTTCATATAATTCTTTAAATTCCCTACCTAGCGCCATGAACAAGGCGGATGCGGATTTATTTCCTGCATCAGCCATTTGATCAGATAAAGAAACCATTTTTTCCATGAATTTTTCTGGAGATGGTTTGTTTTTTAGATTTGCAAAAGAATTAACGATATCACTCAGAGATTTTTCAAAATTCTCTCTTTTCCATAATACCAATGCCTGAGAGAGTTTATCGACTTGACCAGAATTATCTACAATTTCATCCAATTCTATTTCTCCAGAGTCATAGAGATTTTTATATTCTAAAATACCTTCTCTAAGTGTTTCTGCGGCTGTTTCAATCCATCCCTGAACATCTTCATACGGATTTTGAAGATTGACCTCTGTGGATTCGACTTGACTTTCTCCATTTTTAGCCTTTTTTAACTTTCTACTTTCATTTGCGGCCTGACGCAATCTCGGCTCTAGATAGGAAAATAGTTTTGTATATTGGAGATATGACATGGGATATGTCTTATCACTTGTCAATTCTTTCATCCTTCTGTTGACTCCAATTCTCAAATTGGATGACAATCTGTTAACTTCTTCAGAATCATCCGAAGAAATGTATTCCAACATTTTTGAATCTGAGGGTCCATCACCATCATTCCCCTGAGCGTCTTCTGTTTCTGGAGTATTCTCCTCAAATATAGAATTCCAGAATGTGACGAGTTGACTTGGATTTATAGAACCATCATTTAAAAGCTTATCCATAATACTCGCCCAGTTAGCGAAACGAGTATTGCTGTTTGTGGCGATGGATTTATAATAATCCATAACTTCGTCTGGTAATTGACGGAGAAATGCCTCTGTGAAATTGTAAAGACGGTTACGTATTTGACTTGTTTGATTGGGATTTACATCTCCACTAGCTTTAATCTGATTGTATAAATTGATATAAGCCTGTTTCACGTCAGGAAAGTTTCCAAATATTGTAACAGGGCGAGCCATTTCAGTTAAGATGTCGGCACGCTCAATAAAATAGTCAAAATTCATATGTATATTTAGCTGTTTTGGGTCCAAATGACTTCCGTGGATCTTTTTCGACCTTTACCGACACCTTTAAGTTCACATAAGTCGCGAAATGGCAACCAATCCGCCCCTTTACTTTCACAAACAATCGTTTGACCGGGTCTGGTTTTGCACCATTCTCCCAATTTTTGGTAATCAATAAATTTATTAGATTTTCTATACCATTTCCCTTCTTTAATGTAAGGTGGATCAATAAACCAAGTTGCAGGTTCAGTATGTCTTTCAGAATTTTCCCAAGATTCATGATAAACCTTCCAATGTCCAATCTTAGAAACTGTCTTGGCTAGTCTTTCTCTACAACCAGTTCCCCAAAAATTAAGAGTCAAATCTGGCCAAACTCTTTTTTCAGTCGCCCATTTTGATAATCTCTTATTAGGGTTTTGTTTAGCAGATGCTAACCAGTAACCAATAGCCCACTTCGCTTCCTGACAAATATTATAGTCATCCACACTTTCTCCCGGAGCAATAAGAGGTAAATTCATGATGTCCTCTGGCTCAGATTTTATAAGAAAATCCAAAACACCAGCAATAATCTCATCCTTTTCATAAAGAATCACATTTTTTTCTGGATATAAACACGCATACCCAGCCGCTCCCGCGAAAGGCTCGATAATTGTGTCATAGATTGGTTTGGGATATAAATTCGCTATCCTAGCCTTTGATCCAAAATATCCAAAGAGAACGGTATCTGCTGTCATTGATGATATTTAGAACCTTGACTCAGGAAGTCACCCATGATAGGATCGATCCATGGAGATTAAAAAGGCTAGGGCATTCATACCAACTCAAAGAAAATGTTGGGGTGATACCACGATACTGGATTCTATACCACCCCATATTAATATTCATATGGCTAATGAGAATAAAGAACCTCTTTCGAAAATTTACAATCAAGCCATCGACAAAGCATTGAAGGATGATATAAATTGTTTAATTTTGGTTCACGATGATGTAATTCTAGAAGAAGATCCCATTCCCAAACTAGAGAAATTATTCGATGAATATGATGTCGTTGGAGTGGCTGGAGCATCAAAAATAGAATTAAAATCACCAGCATTGTGGCATTTGATGGGTGGAGGATTCGGTGGTGGCCATTTACATGGATGTGTCCAACATCTTATTCAAAAAAACGGTATAGATGGTGTTGGTGGGTATTATAAAAAGCCAGTCCCCACCAACTTCGGACCCTATCCACATCGAGTAGTGATGATTGATGGTGTTTTCATGGCTCTAAATAGAAAAGCTATGGAGACGATGAGATTTGATGAGGATAATCCATCACCCTTTCATTTTTATGACCTAAGTTATTCACTTTCTTGCCATTTAGCTGGATTGAAGGTTGGTGTGGGTGATATTTTAATTACTCATGAATCTCCGGGATTGAGAGAATTTACAGAAGACTGGAAAAACGGAGAAAATTATTTTCTTAATAAATATGCAGGACAAAATAAATGAATGGGAGTGGGAACACGAATTTCAAATTCTCGAAGAGGAGGTTCCATTACAAATGGCTGATTATATATTCAAATATATAATCGGTTATGGTAGTATGTTGATTGAAAAACGAGAAATTGAAAGAACCGATCATCCTTTGAGATTCAAAGCCAGATATATATTTAAATGACCATTGATTTAGACGAATATGAAACAATTATCGCATACAAAGCGATAACCGATGCAACATATCTTAATACCATAGCAGATTATGTAAAACCAGAATATTTTGAAAACCTAAACATAGCAGAATATTTCAAAATCGTAAATGACTTTTATGAAAAGAGAAAAAAGCTTCCAACTTTCACAGAGGTTAAGACATATCTAACGAATGATATTCTTAAAAATAACTTCAGAAAACTTTTAGAGTCCTTTAAAAAATTAGATAAGGACTTTGACGAAGCTGAATTATATGATAATACTGAGAAGTTCTTAAAAGAGAGAGCCACTTGGGTTCAAATGTTGGATATTGCTGAGAATGCGGAGGATAAAGTAAAAAATCCACAAAAAGTTCTGGAAGCATTTGATGATATTTGCAAGATAAACCTCGTCACAAATAACGGGATTGAATTATTTCGTGATAAGGATAAGGTTATTGACGACATCCTCAATGTTGAGTCTTATATATCCTCTGGTTGGGAATGGTTTGACAATGCTACAGGTGGAGGATTTTTGCAGAATGGTAAAGCTCTATATTTGTTTGGGGGTCCAGCTAACATCGGTAAGAGCATTTTTCTTGGCAACATAGCTGTAAACATTGCCAAACAAGGCAAGAGCGTCCTTGTCATCTCTCTGGAGATGTCTGAGATGGTATATGCGAAGAGAATGTCTTCGAATATTACTAAAATCCCAATGAAGGATTTTAAATTCAATACTCATCCTCTGAGAAATCTTTTGGTTGAGGAAGAAGAGAGAAATCCAGAGGGAAAAATATACATTAAGGAGTTCCCACCATCCACCATGTCTCCAAAGCAGATAGAGGCATTCATCAAGAAGATGATAAACTCGGGGATTAAGTTGGATGCGATCATCATCGACTACATCGGATTGTTGACTACAAGCTTTGGGACAAATTCCTATGAGAGAGGTAAACATATCTGTGAAAAGGTGAGAGCTATGTCATATCCTGAGATATTCGGATGTCCGATAATATCGGCTTTCCAATTGAATCGATCAGGATATGGTAAAGAAAATCCCGGAATGGAAACAGTATCGGAAAGTATAGGTGTCATGCAAACAGGGGACGTGGGTGTATCAATTTTCCAAAGCGAAGAAGACAAGGAATTGGGTATTATTAAAATTGGTATGATGCGAAATAGATACGGACCAATGGGCATGACACAGGCTATGTGTATAGATTATGAAACACTGAGTATCGTTCAGAGCGGAGAATCGGAGGAATTGATGGAGGATGAGGATTTAGGAATTTTGGAAAGATTATCAAAACAATGAAATGGCTATTACAAAAAAACATATGGAACGAATATGGATATTTTAGATTCATGAATTCCATCCGAGATGCTGGTGTTGATTTTGAAGAGGTTCATTTGATTCCATTTACTGAGAATTTTGAAAAGGAAATTGATTTTACACCAACCCAAATATTCGGGTCTGGTAGATTTGTAAATGTATGTAGGAATTTAGGATTCAATACTTATAAATCCTTTAAGCCAATTGAGGTGTATTATCCCGAAGATTTTTGGATAAACGGTAAAGGTCAAGATATTAGATGGGGAGACTTGCCTAATTACGATTTTTCTAATCCTAAGTTTATTAAACCTTACACCGAAAAATTCTTCACTGGACGAATGATTGAATCGGTCGGTGATTTGGATAAAGTTCAACTAGCCACATCCTTCATAACAAACGATGAAGATGAATTGGTTAGGATTTCTGATGCTGTAAACATAAAGCAAGAGGCGAGATTTTATGTTATTGGAGGAGAAGTTACCACAGGTTCATATTACAGAAAGAATGGGGAGGTTTATCACTATCGGGTTGAACCACATGAAGAAGTTTTTCAAGAATGCGTGAGAATGGTTAAAACATTTGGCTCAATTGATGATGCGTTTGTATTGGACTTGGGGTTAGTTGGTGATTGGTGGAAAATTGTAGAGCTTAACAACGTAAATTCTTCTGGAATCTATGAGTGTGATACTGATGCAATTGTAAGAGCTTTTAAACATTTAGATTGACATATATGGACAACATTGTAAATATCTCCGTGAGGAGTCGTATATTTATTTGGAGCAATTCAGACCTTGATGGTGCCTGTTCAGTAATCTTACTTGGACAAGTATTCAACGAATTCGAATATCAATCTTGTTTCTTCGGTTCTTTTGAAGAACAATATACAAAATGGGCCAAGACCAATCTGGAACAATATGATAAAGTATTCGTTGTCGGAATGGTAATTGATCAAAAATTGTTGAACAAGATCGATGATCCTCGATTGGTAGTTATTTCGGATCGTGGAGATAAACTTGTAACATATGACTCGATGTTGATTTCCGAAGAATGCTCATCTTGCTCCAAATTAATTTATAAAAAGTTTAAGAAAATCAAAGAATTCCCGGTGGATGTTAAAAAATTGGTGGTTTATGTCGATGATTATAATGAATATATTTTAAAATATGAGGAATCAAAATATTTAAACGCTATTTATAGGAGATTCGGTTATAGGAATTTTTATAAGTTTGTGGATAGATTTTTTGACGGTTTTGATGGGTTTACTGATAATGAAATTAATATAGCCGAAGGATTTTTTAAAGAGATTCAGGATGAGGTTTCTACAATCGATTTATATTCCGGTGAATTCAAGGGCTGGAAGGTGTTGGCGACGTTTTCCAAGCTTCCGGTCAATGAGATATCAAAGGAGTTGATTGACAATCACAAGGCGGATGTTATCATCGTGGTCAATCCCGACACGAAGTTCGTCTCTTTTCGAAAACCCACAGGTTCTCCCGCTGATATTGTTTATATGGCAGAAAATTTGTGTGATGGTGGTGGAGGAGAATATGCATCGGGTGGTCAAATGACGGAGAAATTTTTGGGATTTACTGCAAACCTCATAATAAAATAAATGAAACTTTACGAGATAGAACATATAAACAATCCATATAATGAAAATGCTATAATGGGGATGGAATTACTATTCACTCACAGCATTTGCTCAACTAGCGGAAAAAAATGGCCCGCCGAAAAACAACCTAAAGATTGGGACCATGTTAAGAGATTGACACACATGTTGTTCCTAGCATGGAATGACAAGAATCCAATCGAAGGTGTCGTTTATCTCGGGGAATTGGTTTCACCGAAAAAAGAAGATCCTGATCAAGATTTTTATGATTTTTTTGAGGCATTCAATGGATTTGGGATTAATCGAGAACAAAAGCGAATACACAATTATTTTACGGATTTTGAGGATGGTTTTGTGACAGTTAATAGACGTGGGGGAAAAACTCTTTATTTAGCGACATTGGCTGTGTGGTTGGGTATTAAAGGATATACCGTTTATTACGCCACACATAATAATGATATGGTGAAGTATTTCAATTCATATACATCAAAAGCACCTCCCGAATGGAGACCGAAAAGTTTCCCCACCTCCAATACAGATAAATTGCGTGGACTTAAAATAGATTACATATTATGCGACGAAAGTGCTATTTTCGAACCCAAAACATGGGAAGCGATAGAGAAATACAGATCCATCGTTCCAGAATGTAAACAATTCGGAGCAACCAGTAGATTATGACAGACCCATCATCAAATTTAATAGAAGAAGAATCCAACCATATTTTCTTATGTTTCTGTACATTCGTAATGAATCTCAAGGGTAAGAAATTATCGGTTCAAAATGTATTTGTTCAAACTCTTCAAGATGAGAAATTGAAAAACGTTATGAAAACCATGATGTCTTTGGATTCCGATTACGAGTTGGTCAAGATTTTTCTGGATTTTGACCCAAGTGTGGCCAAGAGCAAGTATGTTACTAAGTGGATTAATAATCAAAATAAAAAGAAATGATTCAAAAATTTGATTTGATATCTGGATCGGTTGATGAGATTAAAGAATATATTGAAGGATTAGATACATTTTATTCGTGGCAACTCGGTAAAGATTTTTATTCTCAAGTCGAAAGATTGTTATCTAGGGATTGTTTGTTTAAACATATTGGACCAGTGACTTATCAAGAAAGAAAATCAGATGGATATGTTACAATACACGCTGCATTTATAGGCATAAACAATAGATAATTTATTATATGAATCGATTTGAGAGTTTACTAAAAAAATATCCAAATATAAATCAAGAATATTTTTTTGCAGCTATTCCACCTTGGGAAATAGAAGAAAAGGAAGCAATTAAGTTATATGTGGAGTATGTTAAGTCTCTGATATTGGATGATCCCGACAAAGATGAATCTATTGAGCGATTGAAATCTGGATTGAAATATGTTTTCAAATTCTGTAAAGAAAGGGGATTGACATTCTCGGATTATCTGACATACTCAGAACATTCCCAACCATGTTGGGTAACACATTTGAAAAATCACCAAATCGATTTTCACACACTTCACGCCTTGCAAATGTCTAAACCTGTGCTAGATTACGAATTACTGGAGTTTGTGATTCCAAACTTCTCCCTCAACTTCCAAAAGACGAGGCAGAAGTTTTATACCTCAAAGAGGATGAAAGAATTTGGAAAGAAAGCCAAAGAAAAATTAGAAACAGTATTATGCTAAAATTAGGAACAAATGTAAAAGATAAATCAACCAATCAAGAGGGGATGTTGACCCTTATGCAAGTTGAGCAGAATGGGAATGTGTATTATTATTTTCAGCCGAGGGGAACCAGTCCAAAAACTGGAGAACCCTTGGAAGGTCGATGGATTGTTGATTCCTCGATTGAAGGTGGTGTGGAGGTGACGCCACCATATTTACCAATTGATATTCTTGGAACCCATGCTAAAGATAATGCAAGTGGATATGAAGGAGTCATTACTTCCCTACGACTCCATATTAATGGGTGCGTCCATGTGTCTCTACAATCCCAACAGATTTTAGAGGAAACAGGGACGGTTCCATTGAGTGTTGATTTTGATATTCGCAGATTATCTGGAGAAAAAATTGATAAAATGACCGAGGAGGAATTGGAGGAGAGTAAACAAAAAAGACCGAGTCCAGTTGGAGTTGGAGCATACAAGCCAAGATTTTGATTTTTGAATAACCCAGACTAAATATAATTCTCCGTAGCGAGCAATAAAAAGAAACAACAAAAAATAAAAAATAGAAATAAACAAATATATGGCAAAAAATAAATTCAATGTGTCGATGTTCGAGAAGATCAAAGAAACATTAAAAAAGACAGAAGGTGGCGGTTCATTCGCCAATATCATGAAGTTCCCAGAAGGACACACTTACACGATTCGTTTGATTCCAAACGTTGATAATGTAGATGACACCTTCTTTCATCACTTCATAAACAGTTGGACCAGTCGTTCGACTGGAAAGTATGTGTCGGCAATCTCTCTCCAATCATTTGGAGAACAAGATCCAATCACAGATCAATACTGGAGAGAATATCAGGCATGGAAGAAGGAAAATCCTAATCCTCCTGTTGGTCCAGATGGTAAGAAGATTAAGTTTGAGAATCCAATCTCAAATAAGGAGCAATGGTTGGTCAATGCCCTTTGGGTAGATAATCCAGCCAATCCAGAACTGAATGGAACAGTTCAAATCCTTCGTATGGGTTATCAGATTAAAAGTCTGGTTGACGATGCGATGACGGGTGATCGTGCCGAGGAATTCGGTCCTGCTATCTTTGATTTATCGAAGGATGGTGCGGATCTAAAGATCAAGGCAGAAAAACAAGGTGAGTATACCACATTCAAGAGTTCATTCTTCACCAGTAAATCAAAACTCGATCTTTCTGATGAAGAAATTGAGAAGGTTTACGAACAGGTTCATGATCTTAAAGCGGTATACACCGTGAAGACCAAAGAAGAACTTGAGAAGATGCTTGAAGATCACTTCTTCTGCGAATCTTCTGAGAAGAAGAATGAGCCGAAGAAGCAGTTGTCTACTCACAAAGCAACGACAGTTGTGGATGATGATCCTGACGATGACATTCCGATGGATTTTGACACTCCAAAGGAAGAACCGAAGAAAACTAAAGCGAAGAAAGCCGAGTCCACACCTGTTGAGGATGATGTTGATGAGCTATTAGCTGGACTTGATCTAGAAGACTAATATGAATGATCCATATGAACCATTAAATCCGGAAGATATTGGTCTTTTGGTTGGGTTGGCTGGACCCGTCTATGCTGAATCTAAATTAATAGATTCCATGACGGGCATCAAACCAACAACTGGTGGTGGATATGCGATTGATGGAGCGGAAACTATCAAGAGGGGGTTGGAGAACATTGTTCAAACAGCAGTGAGGACTCCAACCCCTCCTTCTTTTCAACCTCCACCGCAATATTTCGAACCACCCCAAGTTCCACAAATTCCAATTCCAACCCATTACTATCAACCCACCCCAATCGAGTATGGGTATGGGCAGCCTAAAGAAGATCCACAATTGGAATTTGATTTTA
>Ga0181553_10003497_pt1 | contig 13561 bp, 10 predicted proteins | sample 011ome_17_FD_133753 | JGI IMG/M metagenome (GOLD analysis project Ga0181553, IMG submission 133753) | Coastal salt marsh microbial communities from the Groves Creek Marsh, Skidaway Island, Georgia - 011502XT metaG (megahit assembly) | ecosystem: Environmental > Aquatic > Marine > Intertidal...
CCTCGCGCACGCACGCACGCGCGCCACGCCACGCCGCGCGACATCACGCGCCATGCCGCGCGCGACGATCGCGCCGCGCACGACGGCGACACACGCTGACCAACCCTCAGCGATCGATCTTTATCGCGCGCACCCATCCGCGCCCACGACCACCGTCGCGCGCGTCCAACGCGTCGCGCACGCACCGACATGAACGTCTTGTAAAACGTGTTAAACATCCCGCCCGCGTCCTCGTGCGTGCGTGCGTCGCGTCGCGCGTCAGACTCTGTGGATGCGTGGCGCGGACGTGGCGTGTGCCGCTCGCCGTGTGCCAACGTCGTCATCCGACATCGTCATTCACGCGCGCGCGCGACGCGACGACGCGGTCGGGACGATGCCGATACGGTTGCAGAAAAAAGCCACGCGCGTGGCGCGCGCGGTGGTGGAGGAGGTGAACGCGGCGCGAGGCGTAGGGAGTCGCACTGATAAGCATGGGAATGTGAAAACGTCTTTGTGGGATCACGGCAAGGTACGCGCGCGCGCGGCGATTCGCGGTGGCGTGGTGCGCGTGTGCGCGTGGGTGTGGTGATGGCGCGCGAATGCGCGGCGTGCGTGCGCGGGGGTGGCGTGCGACGGCGCGAGTTGGGTGGTCAAAATTCTCTCGTCCGGATGAGAGATTTCGCGCGCGCGTGCTTTCTCGACGTGCGCTTTTTTGGGTGCGATAGACGCGAGCGATGAGTACTGACGATGGAACGTTTGATGTACTTTGTGTGGATTACAACAGGCGAAAGTAGCCGCGGCGTCTGTACCGAAGGAGTTTGCGGACGCGCAGACGGCGTTTGTCAAGGCGACGAATTTGGATGACTTACCTCCAAAGGAGAAGCACGTGAGGTTCTTGCTTGCGTTATGCTCCGATGGCGGTAAACCAAAAGACGTTGTGTTTGTTCTCGAGGCTACGGCGCGGCAAATCCGTAAAAGTACGCATTGGCGGACGATGTTGAAGACGCACGTGGTGTTACATAGATTATTAATGGAAAGCGGTGTGGAGTTGAAACGAGAGTTTTTCAGATTTTTGGAGTTTTTATCGCGCAAGACATACGGGCCTAAAGAGCAAATGTTATTCAACATTCGCTATTGGAAGGATGAGTCCACACCGGATGCACAAGAGCTTGCGGGCTGGACGCGCACGTACGCGGCGTACCTCGAGGAGGTGTGCGCGTTGCACGCGCACGTTCCGCAACTCTTCACAGCACCTGGACGTAATCAAGAAAATGCGCTAAGAAACTGTGACATTGATCGTTTACTCACAGTCATGCCGCTATTACAAACGTTGGCGCGACGAATTACGGAGTGTGAGCCAAAATCAGCCGTGGTTCGCAAAAACGCCGTAACCAAATTTACACTCAGTCTCATCTTACGCGATTCGTTCAAGGTATATCACGTGATGAATGAAGCAATCATAAACTTAGTAGATAAGTACTTTGATTCCTCCAAGGTACAAGCGGCGAAAGGATTGGCCATTTTCAAAAAGTACTTGACTCAAATAGACGACTTGCAACGCTTTTACAAGACGTGTGAAGAGGCGGGTGCATTTGATCAGAGCGGACCGATGGATTTCAAGCTTGAAGCACCACCTCCTACATTTTTACAAAGCATGGAGGAGTATTATCAATCAGCACCGAATGAGGGCGTGCCTCTTCGAGAGCGGCGAATGTTAGGCCCGTCTGCATCCACGTCTGTGCGAACAGCTCCAGCGCTCAATGTGGCCATTCCAAGAAATGATTTGCTATCCATCCAAGCAGCAAATCCGTCGCCTTCGTCTGTGACTGATGCGTTAAGTCAGCTTGATTTCAGCAGCGCCCCGAAGTCACTGCCAAGCAGCGCGCCACACGCGGACCCGTTCAACTCAAATGCGCTACCAGCGCCACAGACGACGGATCACCTAGCTTTACCATCCACACAGCCCGCTACGGCTTCCAATCAGTTGGACTTTTTTTCCATGCCAGCGCCAACGCATGCTACATCGGCACCGACTCCATCGCCACCGCAGCAGCAGTTTGTCCCACCGCAGCAGCAGTTTGCCCCACAGCAGCAGCAGTTTGCCCCACAGCAGCAGCAGTTTGCCCCACAGCAGCAGCAGCAGCAGCAACCGTCTCCTCGCAGTACCAACCCATTCGGCGACAACCCTTTCGGTCAACCCATGGCTAGAAATTTGAGCAAGGAGGCTTTAGCGGATTTGTACTCGCAAGCACCGCCGTCGCCCACGGGTGCGCGGGGGATGGCCGCCATGGCTCCTGCACACTACGCACAAGCGCCGTACTCTTCCGCGCTCACTCCAACGCGTGTTGTCGGACAAGCTCCACCGATGGGCATGCAGATGCCTGGTATGCATTATTCGCAGCAGCCACAAGGATACGGTAACGTTCACCAGTTGCCCATGCCGGGAACGTACCAACAACAACAGCAGCATCAGTTTGCAAACCAAGTCCCCTACGCGCTGCCTAGCACAAATCCGTACGCTCCGCAGTACGGCCAGCCGTCACCAAAGCGCACCGAACCGTCAAACGCAACGAATAGCTTGATATAAATCGATCAATGCGTCAATTCAATTTGTAATAACGATACTTGCTACATGCACATGCACGTGACGAGCGAGTGAAACGCCAGAGCGCGAAGCGCGATGACCGCCGCGAGCGCCTCGCGGCTCGCGCCAGCCGCCGCCCTGACGCGCCCTCGCGCGCGTCCGCGACGTCTTCGCATTGAATCGCACACTCGGGCGCATACGACCGCACGCGTGTGTTTTGCATGCGCACGTCCTTCGGTGCGATGCATGCCGGCAACGAACGAGAACGAGCGTCCCCGCGCGCGAGCTTTTGTCCTCGTCAGAGCCTCCGCGGCGGGCTTCGCTGACGGTGACGTCAAGCCTTCGACGACCACGGCCTCGCAGACGCGCGTCATCGTGATTTGTCTTGGTATCGCTATGCTACTCGCATCGGCGGACCGCACGATATTCGCTGCGGCGGCGCTGAGCATCAAAGCTGAACTCGCGATGTCTCTGAAAGACGTCGGCGCGGCGCAAAGCGCTTTTTTGTGGGGCTACGGTGTCACGCAACTCGCCGCTGGCGCTGCGTCCGACCGTTATGGTGGCGCTAAAGTGCTTCTGTTTGGTTTGTTTTTGTGGTCAATGGCGGTGGCGCTTACGCCGCTGAGCGGTGGAGTATATGCGATTTTGGCGGCGCGCTTCATGTTTGGCGCGGCGAGCGGGTGCGCGTTGCCGGCGAGCGCTGCCGCGGTGGCCGCACATGTTCCTGCCGAGCGACGAAGCGGCGCGTTATCGACCATATTTGCGTTGTTCAACATCGGAAGTGCGTTCGGTTTAGCCGCAGCTGGTGGTTTGATTGCGACCTTTGGCTGGAAATTTGTCTTTTATTTGTTTGGATTGTTCGGTGCTTGCTTCGCGTTTCTGGCTTACTCTTTGATGCCCGAAAGCGTGAAACAGTATGTACCACGTGTTTCGTCGGCTGTGGCAAGCGAAACAACATCATCTAAAGATGCAGAGCTTGAGGTGGATGATTTACCTACGGAAGTTGCCACGCAACTCGTCGCTTTGTTGTGGTGCCACATCGTCGTCAACTGGGGCTTCATGATTTTGCAAAGCTGGCTACCCATCTACCTCGCGCAAGACCTCGGACTATCGATAGCGAGCTCAGGGCTGGCCGGCGCGATCCCTTGGTTGTTTACAGCGTTCATGTCTTTTAGTTCTGGACAAGTCGCAGACAAGTTAATTAACAAATACAATTGGGAAAAGTGGAAAGTGCGGCGTTTGGCCATGAATATTGCGACGATTGGTCCCGCGGTGTGCTTATTCGCGTTGAAAACAACGACAACGCCCGCGGTGGCTTTAGGATTTGTTATTGCCACCCTCGGTTTACAAGCCGTGGCCGTAGCAGGCTATCATTCGTATCTGCAAGATGTCGCGCCGTCTCGTGCTGGAGCAATACTCGGATTCACAAACACAGTTGGCGTTGTCGCCGCGATTATTGCAAATATGGTCACTGGCGCATCCGTTGAAGCCACGGGGAGTTTTCAAACCGTCTTCCTGTACACAGCCTCAATGTATTTATCCTCGTGCTTCGCGTGGAATTCGTTTCTTAAAGGTCAAATGCTGTTCCCGTGAAACACATAGCGAGTGGAGAAAATTTACTTGTAGATAGAATTAAATCAACCAACCAAGAGTCCATAAGGATAAATTTTCAATATTTTGAATAATCTTCCATAATCATTTAGACGTGATCAAGCCCTATGCGATGCATAGCGATCGACAACGTGTGCGCCGTGGAGACGGATGGTCTCCATGACGACGTCGAGGATGAAGACTGCCAACGAAGCCATTCAAGACTTCTAATCGTCAACACTTGACCCACCCCAAAAGAAATTAGCCTAACATTTTGACGCAATATGAATTGACGTCTTTACGCCATCAAGGCCACCGCAAAGGCGATGAGAAAGCTCGCGGTCACGGGGACCATCGACGCCGGGCTGTTGTAGCCGTAGAGTTTGTCGAGCGTGATGCCTTGCTCGTCGAGTTGCGCGTCGCATGCTCCCGAGATTCGAGCGGTGTCGTACACCGGGCAGTCAGCAGCGGTCGTTTTTACGACAGCATCGTCGGTTTTGATATCGCGGAAAAATCGAGAGCATCCCGCTCGCGGTGCGTCGATGCCGTCGACGCTGTCGAGCCAAACCAAGCGACTCAAATCAGAGAGCACCAACGCGGGATGCGCAAACGAGCTTTCAAACCAATCCAAGCCCTCGGACGCAGATGAGTGCGTGAGGAGTGGGTCGGCGTCACTCACGCGTTTGTCCATGCGAAGAATAGTTCCTTCAGACGTGAGTGCCTTGATACCTGCTGCGGATGGTTGGTCGAACCCGAGCTTTGCGTAAACGCTGGCTTTCGTCGTCGTACTCGGCGTGTAAAAGTACGTCTTGTCAAAGATCACGTTGACGTTCGCAATGGCGGCGTGAAAGGCAGCCATAGTAGAATACGAATGAGTCGTTGCTCCAGATGCGGCAGCACTCGGGATGAACGTCGTCAAGCCGGCACCCGTACAGATATCTTGTTCAAACTGCGCGAACGACACGACAAAAGACACGTAGGAAACGCCCGCCCACGTGTACGATTGATCTTCAACCCACGCACACGTGTACGTGGACGCGATTCTTCCATTGCTTTGCGCGTACGTAATTCTGTCTCGCATGTACTGCCATCGCTCGACTTGGTCAGCGTAATACGCATTCGCCTTGGCTTCCATGTTGTAAAACAGGGACAAAAACTTGACGTATTCCAAACGATCGAGCATACCGAGCGGCGCTTCAGACGCGTCAAAATTAACATCCTTATCGGTGCCCGAGCCCGCTGTGTTAAACCGGTCGGTAATCACCAAGTCAAAATCGGTCGTTGCCGTCGCCCAGGCTGCGACTGTATCATAAGCGTTTGCGGCGCTGTTCCAGTTCGCCGTAGCGTCCACGCCCGTCATGTCCCCGGTTTCTTCATCCTCCTGCCAGCACGGCGCGTGCACGGCTCCCGGATCAACCACGTCAATACTCGACCGCAACCCGAGCTCTTCGATAAAACCAATAGCGACCGTCAACCCAGTGGCTACTTTCTGCACTGGAACACTGAAGAACTGCGTTCCCGACGCGAAAGCCGTGCCATCCGAGTCCGCGGTCGGCGCCGTCGTCCCGCACTGGTACAACACGTACGTCTTCGCGGGCACGCCCGAGAGGTGCGGCAACGTCCGCACAACCTTAAACGTCGTGTTATACGTCACAGAGAACGCCACGGAAGGTTCGACGAGCGCGGCGGTGCTTCCCGTCGTCGATGCGTCGGCGCTCAGGCGCGAAGAAGATGGGAAAAAGTCCCCAGACGCCGTGGCTGCGGTGGCGCACTGCGCGTTGTTTAACCCGTCGGCGCCGCTGTCGTGCAGGAGCACGAGCGTGACCGCGAGCGTCACCGCGAGCGCGATGGCGAATGCGGCGCTGACGCCGAGGACCCAGGCGCGCATGGTCGCGCCTGGATTGCGGTGGCGACGGAGAGTGTGGCTGGGTGGGGATTTGCTACGGGTTCAGGTTTTAGGCGCATAACGACGTCGGGTAACATTCGAGGCGCGTGCAATCGCACAGGAGTATATGTGTGTACATAAACATAAATTAAGATGTTTTAAACATGCGCGCTAAGGGCTAAACGCATGGTGGAACGATAAATGATGCACGCTGAGGCGGCGCGCGTGAACCGAGCGCTTAGGCCGATTTGGGATGCGAGCCGTGTACGTAATAATGCTTACCGACATCGTTGAGGTTACTGAACGTGGCCTTCCAAGCGCCGTAGTAGGTGAGAACTTTGTAGTTTAAGTTCCACTTTTTTGCAAAAGCGACGAAGCGACGAGAGACTTCGGGCTGTCTGAACTGAGGCATGCTCGGGAACAAGTGGTGGATGACTTGGCAGTTCAAGTAGCCCATGAGCCAGTTGACGTAACGAGCGCTCGGATCGATATCGATGGTGTGATCGACGCCATAACGAACCCAAGAAATGTGCTTGTCGCTTGGGACGACGTCCAAGTGTGTATGTGACGTGGAAAAGTGAGCAAATAAATAGCATCCAGCCGCCCACATCGACGCGCAAAACAAGCCGTATGACGTCAACCAAGAGTACCCGGTAACAGCCTTGATGACGGACGTGCGAACAACGTGAGCAGTGATCATCCAGAACGCCTCTTCGGCGTTCTTACGACGAATCGCATTTCGCGGGTGCAAAACGTACATCCAAAAGAACAAAACCATACCTGACGTAATCGGCACAAAAGTCCACGCTTGAGCGCGAAGCCAAACCTTGCTAAATCCACGCGGACGGTTCGATTCTACAGCTTTGTTGAAGAACGCCACAGCGGGAGTGGTATCGAGGTCCATATCGTGACGAACCTTTTGCGGCGTCGCGTGGTGCTTGTTGTGCATGTTATTCCACATGTCGCCCGAGCTCGCCAAACCAAAGCCCGCCGTAAACGCCTGCGCACGCTTATCCCACCAAATATTCCCCGTGAGCGAGTTATGACCACCTTCGTGTTGCACCCATCCACAACGCGCACCGAAGAAGAATGCATACACAATAATAGAGCTCACGTGCCATTTTGCCGCCATCAACGCCGTACCCAAAGCAAACATCGCCGCGAGCTCGGCGAAACGATACGCCACGTGAAGCGGCGACGGCTTGAAAAATCCATCTCGTTCCAGCTCCTTGCGCCATCTCGCGAAATCTTTCAACATCGCGCTTTCCTCTGCATCCATAGTCGGTCCTTCGCCATCGCCCAACTTGCGATGCGGTAACGCATTCAACGCCTTGCGTGCTTTCTTAGACCGAGCGTGAAACTCTTTAAACGCCTCGCTCGCATCCGCTCCCGTGTTGGACAACATGTAATACATCACGCTCCCTCCCGGGTGCTTGAAATCCGTGACGTCGTACTCGACATTATCAATCACCACGTATTGACGCGCAAAGGTCTTCGCTATCGCGCTCGGTTCGAGCGCGGCGGAGTACTTTTGAGACTGTGTCCCAGCGCCGGCGCTGGCGGTGGTGACGGTCACTTCGGAAATCGTCGTCGCTTGCTCGGTGTCGATGCACATGGCGACCGCGAAAAAGTCGTGTATGCGCGTGCGCGTGTTCTAGGGCGACGCACGCGTGCGTGGGTGTGCGCGCACGCAACGCGTGCGTGCGTGTATGACGCGCATTGGGTGGATAAAGATGATCAACGTGAGGACACGGCGCGCTGACTCTGGCAATAGAGTTACATGAACATTAAAAGTATGTCCTGAGCTTTGAACTCGGTGTGATTGGTTTAAGTCGCACTGGTATACGCGTGTGTTCGATGCGCGCTGGGGCGGGGGCAAACGTCACGGTGGATGGAGAGCCGGGGGAATCAGACGCGGCGTCTTCGACTTCGGCTTCGACTTCGGCGTCTACGGGTTCCGGGGCGGGTGTAATGCCGGCGGCGATAGCCAACGCCTTGCCTGGTGTGAATCCAGAACGGATGGGTGTGGTCTTTGAACGCGATGGCGTTGATGTGGACGAGACGGGTGCTTGAGAGGACTCGATGAGAGCCTCGTAGCGTTCGCGCCAGTAGCGCGCATCCGTTTGGTACAACGCTCGGGCTCGACGCTCAGATTCGAGCGCTTCGATGACATCTGTTGAAGCCCCAGCCTTGACGGGCGACGAACGCGTGCGAGCTTCGGCGAGATCAATCTTCAAACCATCGAGTTCGGAGCGGATATTCGTACATTCGAGCGTTGCTGAGCCGAGTTCGCTCTTCAAAATGTCGCGCTCGCGCGACACGTCTTCGAGAGCGCGCTCTAGAGACTCCATTGCTAAATGATGTTCATTGGTTGACGTCGTGTTCGTATCATTCTCCGCTTTGTCGCATTGCTCGATAGCATCGTCATACTTGGTCTTGAGCTCTTCATACGCCGCTAAAGTTGCGTCTAATTCATCCTGTAACTCTTTAGCCCTGAGCTCTGCGACGGTGATTTCAACTTGCGCCGTAGCTGCCTTTGCATTAGCCATTCGTAACGCTGAGGCATTTTCAGTGAATAACTGACTGGCTTTTTCGGCACGGGCAACAATGAGATCAACGTTCATTCTAGACTCGACGATTTGAGCCTCGGCATCGTTCAATGCAACACCAAGGGCCTGTTCTTTTTCTCGAGAAACGCGCAACTCCTCTGAGCGAGCATCGAGCGCCGCGCGTAATTCGCTTAGTTCAGCCTCTTCAGCCTTGAATATACGTTCCAAAGACTCGCACTCGGCGTTGAAATCTGCGCTTTTGGGCGCGTCTGGCGACGAAACCTCTGAAGAAACGTTGCTCAAGTCATTGAGTTCCTCTCTCAAGCGCGCAACGTCGCTCTCAAGCGCGCTTGCGTTTGCAGCGTATTCATCACGAGCTAGACTCACGTCGTCCAATTGTTTCTGCACCATCGTGACTTGTGCTTCGAGATCTTTCACTCGCGTGTTAGCAGCATTGATTCGTGCTTCGAGTTCGTCCTTGACTCGTTCACATTCGCTCGTCTTTGCCGCCAGCGCTTCACTCAAGCTGTCGCGCTCAGCCTCAAGTTCGTCTTTAACGCTATTTGCGGACATTTTTAGCGTACGAAGTTCTTCATTCGCGCTAAGTGCTTTCTTTAGTGCCGCATGCAACTCACTTTTCATCTTTTTTAGCCCGTCGTCGCACTTTGCACACTCTTCTTCCGCTTTTACGCGCTCTGCTTGCGCTGTCTCTGCCTCGCGCTTTGCGTCCAACAGTTCAACATTCTTCTCCTCGAGCTCCTTCGTCAGCCGCTTCTCGGTCTCATCCACGTTTGCATACGCCGCTTGTAATCGTCCACTTTGCGCCGCGGCAGCCTTGAGGCGCTCACATTGCGCCTTGAGCGCGTCTATTTCCAAAGTCTTGCGCGCGACGGCTTCTCGCAACTCAACAATAACATCGTCGTTCGCCCTTTCCACCGCCTCCGACTCTTGACCCACCGACACAGACGCGTATCCACTACTGTTCTCGCCCTCCGTGGCACTCGCCCGCTCGTTGACGGCGTCAACATCATCCACGTTCGAGCGTTCAGGCGACTCCCGTTTTAAATCACACGCACTCGCGGGCGCGTTTATATCATCCTGCGCGCGCGCTGACGTCTCACCCTCCGTCACTGACGGCTTCACACGCGCAGTAAAGACGAATGGCGCGGCATCCTTCGCCGCGTGCGCCCAGGACATCGCGGCGTCGCGCAGTGGCCACGCGATGACGCGTGCGCCGTCGCATAAGTCCTTTTCGCATATTATTCGGACACACGACACGTATACTGGATTCATTTTGTCCTGTGATGCATACCTCGCCACGTGCCTCAGTATAAATTATATTCGGACACTCGGTACGTATACGAACACGGCGCGTGCCAAGAGCGAGGACGTCAGCCGCACATCCATGGATGACGTCATCACGCGCCCGATCCCCTGTCTTCGATCGCGCGCCGCGTCCGCACTCACTCGCGCGCGCGCCCGAGGAGACCTCCATCGCACGCCCGCACGCACGCTCGACCAGCGTCCATGATCGCACCTTCCGCCGCGACCTTCACCGCGTGCGCCGCGCGCGCGCCGCGCGCGCGCGCGCACGCCGCGCGCCGCGCGACGACCAGGGCGATGACACCGAACGCGGACGCCTCCGTGGACACGGACGCGCCTGCGATGCGCGTCTCGCGCCGCGCGTTGGCGACGAAGACGGTGACGCTGGCGGCTGCGTTGGCGGCGATGCCGGCGGATCGCCGCGCGCGCGCGCTTGAACTCGGTGGGTCGTCGATCGACTCTTCGTTTTGGGAACAAGTGGAGCTCCCGTTGGAACCGGGGGTGATTCTTTTGGATATTGCGTTCACGACGAGCGATCCGAATCATGGTTTCTTGCTCGGGACGAGACAGACCGTGTTGGAGACGAAGGATGGCGGTAAGACGTGGGATGCGAGAGATTTAAGCTCGTTGTTGGATGACGACGTGAACTATCGATTCAACAGCGTGTCCTTCATCGGGAACGAGGGTTGGATTATCGGTAAACCCGCGGTGTTGTTGCACACGACTGATGGTGGTGTGAACTGGGAACGTGTTGGTTTGTCTCCGCGTTTGCCCGGTGCGCCAGTGTTGATCACCGCGGTTAAGGATAACGGTACCGCGGAAATGGTTACGGATGAGGGCGCCATTTATTTCACCAGCGACGCAGCGCGCAACTGGAAGGCTGCGGTCGAAGAAACCGTCAGCGCGACGTTGAACCGTACGGTCTCTTCGGGTATTACTGGTGCATCGTATTACACCGGTACGTTCTCTAACATTGCGCGCAACGACAAAGGTGAGTACTTGGGTTTGAGCTCCCGCGGTAACTTTTACATGTCTTGGGCTCCGGGCCAAGCGTACTGGCAACCGCACAACAGAACTTCCGCTCGCCGCGTTCAAAGCATGGGATGGCGTCCGGATGGTGGTATTTGGGAACTCACTCGCGGTGGTGGCATCTTCTTCTCCGAGCAAACGGGTATGCCAGAGGAAGATTCTGAGTTTGTCGAAGGTAAGATTGGTTCCAGAGGCTTCGGTTTGCTCGATTTGGGGTACTCCCCGAGCGGTAAGACGTTCTGGACCGTCGGTGGCTCCGGAAGCGTGTTCTATTCCAACGATCAAGGTCGAACGTGGAAGCGTGATCGTGGTACCGATGATGTCGCTGCCAACCTTTACACGGTGAAGTTCCAAGGTGAAAACCAAGGTTTCATCTTAGGTAACGACGGCGTTCTCCTTCGCTTCACTGGCAGCAAGAACTAAACAACGCGCTGATTTGTAATACATGCAAGATTATTTCAATATTCATATTCGTACTGGTCTTAGAACGCTCCCGGTGATGCTCACCATGCGAAAGAATACACTCGTCAACGTATTGCTCGGTCGATGAACGTCCCTGACGACCGAGCAGCGCCGTCGTGCGCGAAAAACGTAGATGACGTGTCCATCGCCGCCTCGCGAGGTTCCGTAGGCGCACAAGGCGCGCAAATAATTAGAAATGTTTGTTACAAGAAGAATGTGTGCCGCGTGTGCCTATGATACCGTGTAGCGATTCGCGAAGCTATCGAAATTGCATCGCCCGCAGTCTATCGCGTCTACTGAGCACGTCAGACAACAAATCATCGCTCGAGTGACCGCGATTGAGCTTGTGAAATGCGCGCCTGTGGGTCTCGTAGAGATCTTTCAAAGCGTCGCAGTACTTTTTGTGATACTCGTCGATGATTTCCGTCGACGGAGATGCCATTCTAGGGACTGCGATGGGGTGTCCGACGACCACCTCAATCGGTTCGCGTTTCGGGAGCACGCCAACTTCGCCAAATAATCGTCGCCACAATCCTTTGCTCAGAGATCGACCGTAAAAGGCAGGTGGTGTGATGCCGATGAGCTGCTTACAGTACAATTGAAATCTTCGGCGCCTTGAGTCCTCGGGATAAATTGTTTGATCAAAAATTGCATTTTCGCCGTACGCAAAAACAGGCACCAATGACGCTCCTGTTCGGAGCGCCATCTTAACAAATCCTTTTCTACGAGCTAAGGTTAAAGTTGCGCTACCAGCCTTGGCATCCAACGCCTCTGCGGCACCTCCTATGACAATAGCGCAGCTAGCGCCTGGTTGTCTCGTCAAATTCGTGATGACGCTTTCTTTTGAGACATTATTTATCCCAAGCGCCAAGAGCACCTCTCGCGTGAATGGAAACTTAAAGTTTAATGAAAGCGTGAGCAAACGTAAATCCAGCCCGGGAAAAGCTCTAGAAAATCCCGTGGCTTCGGTGGCAAACGTCAACAGTGCGCCGACACCGATGATTCCGTGTGGGTGATAACCAAACAGATAATTTCCCGCCGGATCGAGCTCTGACATGACATGCAGCCGAACGGGGAAGTACTCGCTTAATACGCGCCAAAATGGTAGACGACGGAAAAGCGGAATAAACCGTTTACCAGATGCCGGCGCGCGCCGATCGAGAATCAAATACCACCCAATGTACACTAAAAACGCATACTTCAGCCACACGCTCGGTCCAAAAACGCAGTACGTTGGATAAATGAAGATTGCACTCAGCAACCACGCGTATATCATGACGACGATCCCCGCCTGCTCCGCATGAGGCCCGTATTCATCCGAAAGATTTGTTATGAACACACTCTTCACCAACGCGGTGAAGTATAGCCCGAGCGGGACGAATGCCTTGCCGATGACCGCGAACCACAGATAAAAGTTCACGGCCCAAAACGTCAACGCTGTTGCGCGCGCGATAAGGAACGAGTGAATCATGTCGTCAGTCCATGCATCGCACGCACATTCACGAGATCCGAGGGTCAAAAGAGTACATACCTGCCGCCTTGTGCCACGTCGTCGTCAACATCTCTGGCGGTTCGATGTACTTGGCCAAATTCTCAATCGAATCATCATCTTCTTCACGTGCGCGACGCACGCGGTGTGCGAGGCTTGAGTGATTGTCAAATGTGAGCATATCAACACTCCGCGGCATGTGGCCGCGCGCTCGTCGTCGGTGTCGACGACGACGCTGAAGAGCGCGACGTACAAGATGCGCGCCGCGGAGTTCCGTCTCGTCACTCACGCGCACGCACGCTCACGACACACCGACGCAAGATCACGACACGCAGACGTCGAACACGCGTGGACGAGTGAGAGTAATCGGACGCATCGACGCGCGCGGACGCGGGGGCATCGACGCGCGCGGACGCGGGCGTACCGACGCACGCTTGGTCGTTGACGTGGCGCTACGATTAGTGTTACGTCTTAGAAATGGTGTCTATGGCGCGTCGCGCGCGTTCGCCGGGTCTCAAGTCGTTCTTACGCGCGCTGTTGAGGTTAACGAACGCGGTCTTGCTCGTTGGAGGGTTGGCGACGGCGCTGTTTGCGTTTCATTTGTGGTTGGGATTCAACAAGCGACGCGTGGGTTGGGACGTCGACGACGACGCGTGGGGCGCAAAGTCGCC
>Ga0181553_10003499_pt1 | contig 13550 bp, 16 predicted proteins | sample 011ome_17_FD_133753 | JGI IMG/M metagenome (GOLD analysis project Ga0181553, IMG submission 133753) | Coastal salt marsh microbial communities from the Groves Creek Marsh, Skidaway Island, Georgia - 011502XT metaG (megahit assembly) | ecosystem: Environmental > Aquatic > Marine > Intertidal...
AAAGTCGTCAGCCGTTCGTGAAGAGCGTGAATTCAGATTGGAGACCGCTGAGTATGACGGACGCACGATCCGCGGTTACGCGGCGGTTTACGACAAGGACAGCGAATGGATGGGCGGATTCTACGAGCAAATAGAACGCGGAGCGTTCGACGATGTCATGAATGATGACACGAGAGCATATTTGAACCACGATGAAAACTATCTTCTCGGCAGAGTTTCTTCTGGAACGCTGAGAATATCAACAGACACAAAAGGACTCTACTATGAAGTAGATCTTCCAAATACGACATACGCGAATGATCTGATCGAACTCATGAAGCGTGGCGACATCAATCAGAGTTCCTTCGCTTTCTTGATTGAGAGCGATCGATGGGAACAGAGAGACGGCACGACCTATCGGATCATCGAAAAAGTTTCACGTCTTCTGGACGTTTCACCAGTTGCCCAGCCGGCTTACCCCGACGCGACGAGTGAACTCAAGAAGCGCGAAAGCGAGACAGAAGGAAAAGAAACAACATCGAAAGACACGTCTTCAAAAGACGCTTCTGACGATGCGACATCTTCAGACGAAGTCTCAAATCTTTATATCTATAAATTGAAAACCCTAAAATTCTAAACATGAAAAATGTGGAATTGCGCGGACAACGCGCAGAATTGATCAAAAATGCTTCAGCTATCGTGGAGACAGCTCAAGCAGAAGGTCGCTCTTTGACTTCTGAAGAAGTAGCAAAGTTCGACAAGATGGAAGCTGATGCACGTTCTATGAAAGAACAAATCGACGTGATCGAGCGTCAAGCGGACATGAAAAAAGAATTGGCCTCAATCGAAGGAGAGAAGCGTCAGTCAAAAAGTAAAGAGACTTCAAGCTCTGCCTTCAAGAAGTATCTTCGTCACGGAATCGGCGCATTGAACAGCGAAGAGCGTTCATTGATTCAGACTCGTGGAACTTCTGTTCAGATCGCGGGAACTGGTAACCTTGGTGGATTCTTAGTGCCTCAAGACTTCAGTGACGAGCTTGATGTTGCAACTGCTTTCACTGGTGAAGTAGAGCGATTGGCGAAAAAATTGAACACAGCTGGTGGCGGTCTTTTAGATTACCCAGCAGTGGACGACACAGCCACAGACGCTGTTCAAACCAGCGAGTCTGGTTCGTTGACGGTTGCTGACATGACTTTCTCGAACAAGCAGTTGAGCGCATACAACTTCAGCTCTCTTGTGAAAGTTTCTGCTCAGTTATTGCAAGACTCAGCGTTCAATCTCAACACATTCTTGGTTGAAGCTATGGGCGAAAGAATCGCGAGAGCTACAAACTCAGTGTTCACAAATGGAGATCCAACATTGCCAGTAGGAAGTCCGGTCGCTAAGCCTACCGGAATCATCACTGGAGCTTCAGCAGGACCCGCTGCCGCACTCGCTGGCGCAATCGCGGCAGATGACGTGTTGAATCTGATCTACTCGATCGATGCTTCGTACCGTAAGAAAGACACTTTCGGTCTCATGGCTCACGACAACGTGATCAGCGCAATCCGCGCCACTGGTATCGGTAGTGCAAACGACTTCCCGATCTTTATTCCGGGTATGGCCGCTGGTGAGCCAGATCGCGTATTTGGTGTGCCAATTTATGTGAACAATGACATGGAGTCTTCAATCGCTACTACGAACAAAGTTCTTTTGGCGGCTGACTTCAGCAAGTTTGTTGTCCGCAATGCTGGTGGCGTTCAAATGGTTCGTCTTGATGAGAGATTCGCTGACAACCTCGAGGTTGGCTTCGTAGCTTACAAGAGAGCCGATTCAATCGTGTTGAACTCAAATGCCGTGAAGACCATGGCGATGGCTTAATATGAAAGTGGTCTTCAAAAAGACTATCATCGGAGATACGTTCCGCTTCCGCGTAGGGCAGGAAGCGGAACTCTCTGACGATATGGCGACAGAGTTCTTGAATGCCGGTTTCTGCATTGTGATTGCAGAACCGCCAAAGCAAAGAGCGAAGAAAGCGGTCAAGAAATCGACAAAGAAAGAAACACGATAGGACATGGCGTTCGACATAGTAACAGCGGCAACGACAGAGCCGATCACATTAACTGAAGCGAAGAATTTTCTTCGTGTTGATCACACAGATGACGACACTCTGATCAGTGCATTGATCACAGCGTCACGACAGATGTGTGAAGAATACACGCGAAGAATTTTGGTCACGACGACCATCGACGAATTCTTTGATCAATTCCCGACGAACTCGTGGAATAATCTTCACAACATGATCTATCTTTCACGCGGCCCAGTTGCTTCGATCACGTCAGTCAAGTATGTCAATGAAATCGGCTCAGAGCTGACAATCGACTCTTCAAAGTATGTGACAGATCTGATCTCAGAGCCAGCACGAATTCAATCGACAGACGGTTGGTTCTCTCTCGCTGGTGTGATGAATCAAGTGATCGTCAGATATGTTGTTGGAAGCGATGTGTCATCAATTCCGAAACCGTTGATTCAAGGAATGATGTTGGTGATCTCTGATCTGTATGATCAGCGCGGCGATCGTGTAAAGAGACTACCAACAGCGAGTGAGTATTTGTGGAATCCTTATAGAGTATTCACGTTCTGATGATCACACAAGCCGGACAGCTCGATCGGAGAATTGAGTTCTATCGACAGAGTTCAGATGTTGACAATTTCGGTCAAGATGTTGGAGCTTTCACCTCAACTGGTATCAGTGTGTGGGCGAAAGTGATCGACAAGTCTGGCTCAGAGTCTGAAGAAAGCAATCAGATTGTGGCGGTCAGCAAGGTGAATTTTCTGATCAGATACAACAGCTCGATCTTGGAAACTTGGCGGATCTTATATCGCTCAAAGTATTACAGAATTGAAGCGATCATTGAAGATGAATCGAGAGATTCATTCATGAGAATTGAAACGAGAATCAGCGACTGATCATGGGCAGTATAACAAAGAGCAAGGCATTTATTGGTTTCGATGAAGACACTCTCATGAGAGAGTTCGAGAGAGCTTTTCAAGAGCTTGATAAGTTATCGAACAGCGTCAAGACGAAAGACATCAGACGCATTCAGAGAGCATCTTTGAAGCCAATGGTTCAGAAATTCAAAGACAACATCAAATCGGAATCTGACTTCACGGTCTACCGATACGGCGGTGTCTTTGCTGAGATCAAGAAAGGAACTCTTGAGAAGTCAATTGGGATCATCAACACGCCAGTCAGAAAGAAATCGACATTCAGCTCATTGGCTGTTGGAGCGCGAGTGAAAGGAGCGTTCAAAGATGTTGAAGATGGCGGTTGGTTTGCTCACTTCGTTGAATACGGATTCGTCAATAAACACGGGCAGTTCATCAAGAGCAAGGCGAATCATGGCTTCGCAGAAAAGGCCAAGAGAGGCTCTCTTGGACTTGTGAGAACGACATTCAAGAACAAGATGAAATCTTTTCTTGATCGACGAATCAAAAACTCAATGTCATGATTGGAGTCGTCATCAAGTCAAAGTTCACAACTGACAGCGATCTGAACTCTCTGTTTTCTGGACGTGTTTATCCTCTCGTGGGCAAACAGACAGCTCAGAGACCTCTTGCTGTTTATGAGATCGTGACAAACGACACAACACAAAGCAAAGATTCAGATTCACACATCGATGAAGTGAATGTCAGAATCACAACAATCTCAGAGAAATACTCCGACACTCAAAACGCGGTTTCATATATCAGAAGTGCGTTCGTGAGAATGAATGAAACGATTCAAGGAGTTGAAGTACAATCATGCACTTTTGACGGAGAGCGTGATTTGTTTAGTGACGACGAGAGAACATTCGCTTCCCAAGTGGATCTTGTTTTCAGAGTCGTAAAGAGTTAATTTTGAAATAATATAAAAAGAAGAAAAAATGCCAAGTACCAGCATTATGAACGCGACTGATGTCGTGATTCAGATCTCAGAAGACACTGGAACATCTTACGACATTATAGGAAGATGTACCTCTGCAAGTTTAAGCGTTTCTATGGAGACACGCGACACAACCACAAAAGACTCATCTGGATGGGCTGAGAAGCTCGAAGGATTGAAAGCGTGGTCACTATCCGGCGACGGACTTGTGACATACTCGATCACAGCTCCTTCTTCGGACTATGATTCACCGGACGCTTTGTTCACTTTGTTGTCAAACAGAACCAAAGTATTGGTGAAGTTTGGTTCTACAACAAGTGGAGAAATCGACTATACCGGCGAAGCATATTTGACCAGCTACGAGCAGGAAGCCGGAGTTGAAGACAATGCCACCTACAGCTTTTCCTTTGAAGGAACGGGTGTGTTGACTCAAGCTTCGATCTAATTTTTTGAGAGAAGAGCGTGATTTTTGTCGCGCTCTTCTTCAAATTACTTGATGAGTAAAAACACCCACCGCGTTTTAAAAACTAAGTACAAAAGACTACTATTTCGGTTATTTGATTTTTAATGGTAACATACTACAGAAACACGAAGTGCCGTTAAAACCGCTTAAAATAAGGAATAGACAACAATAAAAACAACATGGTAGTAATCATTGAAACTAACGAAAGAAAACACTCAGTCAGATTTGGATTCAACGCGCTCCGCGAATTTTCAAAAATGACTGGAATGACATTGAGTGAACTTGAGAATTTGGGCTCGGACATGACACTTGATCACGCGATCACTCTCATGTATTGTGGCTTCAAAGACGGCGCTCGAAAAGAGAAAGTGAACTTCAGATATTCAGTTGACGACATCGCTGATTGGATTGATGATGACGAGACACTGATTGAAAAAGTCTTCAAAGTATTCGAAGATCAATTCAACACAGAGTCCGGAAAAAAGAAGTAGGCCGACGCGAAAGTACCACGCACGAATCGAATTGGGATGATCTCGAAGCGTTCGCGTTCGGTCAGATAAGACTCACACCGGATGAGTTCTATGATCTCACGCCACGAGAGTGGATGAACTTAGTCATAGGATTCAACGAACGAGAGAACAGAAAAGAACAAAGTGAGTGGGAACGGATAAGATGGCAGACGACGATCTTATTGAATCCACACACGAAGAAGAGAATCAAAGCGAAAGATCTGATCGTTTTTCCTTGGGAACAAAAAGAGAAGAAACGACAGATCTGGACAAGAGGTGAAATTCTTCAAGTGATAAATGAAAGGAAAGAACGCGCAAAACTAAAAAATGGCCAATCTCTCAAGTCTTAACTTCAGACTGACGACAAACATCAAACCGTTCAAGACTGGTTTGACGAAAGCTGAAAGATCAATGGATCGATTCGGTCGAAAGATGCAACAAACCGGAAAGCATCTGACGACGAATTTGACAGCTCCTCTCGTGGCGATTGGCGCCGTTTCTTTTAATGTCTTCAAGAACTTTGAGGCAGAGATGTCGAAAGTTCAAGCCGTATCTGGTGCAACTGCTGAAGAGTTCAAAGCGTTATCAGATAACGCGAAAGAACTCGGAGCGTCAACAATGTTCTCAGCTCGTGAAGTTGCATCTCTTCAGACAGAGTTCGCCAAGTTAGGTTTCACAGCGACAGAGATCACGAAAGTCACAGAGTCAACTCTCGCACTTGCTCAAGCGTCTGGTTCAGATCTCGCAAGATCTGCCGAAGTTGCCGGTTCAACACTCAGAGCTTTTGGTCTTGATGCTTCAGAGACTGGTCGAGTGACTGATGTCATGGCGAAGTCGTTCTCGACTTCAGCTCTCGACATGGAACACTTCGCGAACTCGATGAAGTTCGTCGCTCCAGTGGCGAAGAGCGCAGGAATAAGCATCGAAGAAACTTCAGCGATGTTGGCCGTTCTCGCGAATGCCGGAATCAAAGGCTCTCAAGCCGGTACGTCACTGAGAAGAATCATCTCAGAAATCGGAGCTTCTGGAAAACCAACGTCTGAAGCTCTCAAAGATCTCGCATCTCAAGGATTGAATCTTGCTGACGCAAAAGATGAAGTCGGACGATCAGCTCAGTCCGCTCTTCTGATTCTTTCTGAAGGTGTTGATCAGATCAAACCGCTTCAGACTCAGTTCGAGAACTCAGCCGGTGCGGCCCAAGAAATGGCCGACATCATGGGCGACACAGCATTCGGAGCCTCGAAGCGTCTCGAATCAGCAATGGAAGGACTCGGAATATCGATCGGTGAGATCGTCGCTCAAGCTGTCGTTCCAATGATCGAGAACTTGGCCGCTCTCGCGAGTCGATTGAATAGAGCTTCACCGGCGACGAAGAAGTTTGTCGTCGTCATCGGAACACTCTTGGCTTCATTAGGACCTTTGCTCATGTTGACGGGCGGTGCGATCAGAAACTTCAAGTTTCTCAGAGTTGCAATGATCAGATCAACGACCGCGACGAAAGCGGCGGCGGCAGCCACGAAGATATTCAACACCGTTCTCAAATCCAACCCTATTGGTCTTGCCGTCACTGCGGTTGTGGCTCTTGCTTCAGCGTTCGCACTTCTGAACAGAAAGAAAGAAGACGCGATCAATACAGAGAAGAAGCTCTCTCAAGAAGCTGAAGAAGAGATCGCGAACAATCAAGTTCGTCTGACTCAAGCGAACAACTTGATCAACACGATCAACGATCAGAACATCTCAAGCGAACAGAGAAATCGTTTGATCAATAAATTGAACACAGAGTATCAAGATCTACTTCCGAATCTGATCGATGAGAAAGATTCAGTTGAAGACATCGCTGACGCTCAGAAAGAGATGAACAAACAGATGGCGAAAAAGATCGCCATGATCGCTCTTCAAGACGAGATCTCTCAAGCTACTGAGAAAGCGGTTGACGCTCAAAAGAACTACAACAGCACTCTCAAACTTGCTGATGAACTCGCGACGAAATCTCAGTCAGTATTCGGTCGAGTTCTATCAGTTGAAGAAGCTGGACGTTTGATGAACTCAACAAATGACATCACCGCAGAACAGCAACTTCTCGCGAGAGAGATCTTCAACACTGCCGGAATGTTGGGACTTCACAAGACACAGCTCGACATGTCGAATCAAGCTGTCGTTCAGCTCTCTCAGAATCTTGATGAACTCGGTGAAAGTTTATCAGATGGTCAAAACGGACTATCTGACAACTCAGACGGCACAGAAGAGTTGTCTCTCAAGCAACAGATGTTGGCGCATGACATCAAACGAGCGGGTGAAGAGATAGGGGATTTCATCATTTACGGAGAAGCATTGACCGGCGCACTCGAAGAAATTGAAGAAGAAGTTGAAGAGCTTGATGAACCTCTCGAAGATTTCGCTGGCAATCTCGAAAAGATTGAAGAGAGAAGAAATCGACTTCAGAACGGCATGTCACAACTCGGCTCAGTTTTCCAATCAGCGTTCGAGGCCGCTCTGAACAACAGCGAGAACTTCTTTGATGTGTTGAAGAAAGCGTTTCTCGATCTGACGAAAAGAATCGTGGCGACGATCGCGGCCGCTGTCGTTCTCGCGCTTATATTGAGCGCAGTATTTGGAGGCGCGGGTGGAGCCGGAGCGATGATCTTCAAAGGATTCGAAGGCGGATTCAAAGAGCTGACGGTCGGCATCGCAAGAGGCATGGGCGGGATTCCTTTTCTCGCTGAAGGTGGGATCGTCACAGGGCCCACTCTCGCAATGATCGGAGAAGGCGGAGAATCAGAAGCTGTGATTCCTCTCTCGAAGCTCTCAGAGATCAGTTCATCTCAAAGTCAAAACATCACCGTCAACGGTCGAATAAGCGGTCAAGATATTCTTCTCAGCTCAGAGAAAGCGAACAGAACACGAACAAGATTCAGAGGATTCTAAATTATGGCATTAAGACTTCAAAGTGAATTCAAGTCAAGCAATGACAAACAATATAAGATCGAGCTTTATCAAGTAGGATTCACCGGTGCTGTGACTTCTTTCAATCTCGCTGAAGACGGATTCTCTCTTGAGTATTCCGGCGAGACTGATGACATAGTGAGTCCGATCGTTTCTTCATCATGTACGATTCAAGCATACAACAACTCCAACCAGTTCGATCAGTACATTGACAAACTGATGAAGCGACAAGACGAGACTTTCTTCATGAAAGTTCTTCTTCATGACGGAAGCTCGTATCAGAACTATTGGTCTGGAGTCATTCTTCAAGATCTCGTCACTGAGCTTGATGAATCGAAGCCAAGAATTTTTGAGATCGTAGCTTCTGACGGAATCGGTTATCTCGCCAACAAGCTGTATGAATATGCTGACGACGTGACGATCGAGTCGTTCATTGAATCAACCGTCAACGCTCTTGATTTCGGTGAGATGTACACATCGACGGACACTTTTTACGCAACGACACTCAACGTCTGGGACATTGAAATGACCTACGATGCGGCCGTTGATCCTTCAACGCTGATCAAGTTTGACGCTTCAGTGTATGCGTCAAGAGAAGAAGACGGCACAAGAATTTACACGAACTATCTTGAAATTCTGAGAGAGCTGTGTGTGGCTTTTGGAGCGCGTTTCTATCAGAACGAAGGTGTCTTTCACTTTGAGCAATATCTCGAACGAGACAACGCTTCAAGAAGCGTCACGACATATCAGTTCGACGGAACAAAGATCTCGACAGCTTCAGTCTCTGACGATGTGACTCTTGATCAGACAACTTCTGGCGGAGCGCGAATGAGTGGAAGTGTGTTCAACTTTCTTCCAGCTCTTCAGAAAGTCCAAGTCAGCTTTGATTCAGATCGTGCCTACAATCTGTTGGCGTCGATGATTCACTTTGAAGACACGACAACAAGAAAAAGTGTTGGTTTCATTCCGAATCAAAACGACGGAAGAATTCAGATCGATCTGACGCTTCAATATCAACTCACACTCAACACGACACCTCCGGTGGTTGCTGAAGAGTTCTATCGACCAGTTTGGGAAATTGAAGTCAGAGTTGAAGACGTAAACAATCCAGGCACGTTCTATTATTTGAACAGAGATTGGACTCCGGGAACTACTGGAGCGCAACTCTACGGACCGACAACTTGGACGACGAACTCTTCTTCAAGATACCACGTTGATGCCGGCATGAGTAGAAATGCCGCGACTGGTTTGTATATGACTGGGCCGACGAGCATCGTCACGCCTCCGTTTCCAGTTTCTGGTCAATGTGAGATCGATATTGACTTCCAAGGAGCTTATGATCTGACGAACGCACTGAACACACCACAAAGTTATTTCGATATAACGAGAGAACAGATCGCGAGAAAGGTGATGTATATCGACAGCACTGGCGGAGCAACATCAACTCAAGTATATTCAACAACGAACAACGACACGAGAATCAACAGCAATCTCACACTTGATCTTGGAAATCTCAGAGTCAACGACGCGGCGGGTGTGGCTGGAACATTCTTCATCTATGACGGATCCAATTGGATTCAATCAACTCTGTGGCGTCGAGGCAACTCTGGAGATCACATCTCTCTCTTCAAGCTGTTGACGAGTGAAGTTCTCTCTCTTCACAAAGCAGTGATCGAGAGATTCGACGGAACGATCATATCGTCAACGCTCTTCAATCAGAGATTCATTTTCGAAAGCGAAAATTGGGTAATGCTTCGCGGAACATACAACGCGAATCTCGATCAGTGGACTGGAGAATGGTTCGCGATCAAGACAGATTCATCAAACACGACGATCAACGATCCGATCGGCACGGGTGGAGTCTCGGCTGAGTTCGCTCGAACAACTTCGCAACAAGGAACAGATGAAGTGATCAACGCTGTTCAAGTCAACACGACGACGAGCGACGTGGCTGGTGATCAGACCGTAGCTGGTGTAAGTACACTTCAAGAGACAAGTGTTCAAGCGTTCACGATGAACTCAAAAGTCACCGTCTCGATCAATGACGTGACAGCTTCAAGTGGTGGCTCAGAGAGTCAATCGATCAACAATCACATGAACTTCATCACATACTCTGGCGATGAAAATGGAACGTACACGATCAATCTTCCAAGCTCTCAAGAAGGTGTCGAGCTGAGATTCAAAACTGACTCGACGATCAGCGCGAACAAGAATGTTCATCTATCACCAGCAACTGGCGAGACGATCGACGGAGCGACAGAGCCGTATCAGATGGACAGAAGCTATGACGGAATCACGCTCATGGGCCACAACGGTGATTGGTTCATCACTCAGAAAAAGGAAAAATAAAAAGACACATATCTTTGAAAAATACAAGAAAAAATGGCGGACGTTAACTTAATTATAAAACAGACTTTAAACGTGACGTGTATGAAGAACGACTCGTTTTCTTTAGATATGGATTGGACGGATTCTGCGGCGGTTGCCATTGATCTGACTCTGTACACTTTCAAAGTTCAAGTCAAAAGAAATCAAGCGTCGAATGTTTCTGTTTTGACGTTCAATGATTCAGACTTCACGAAAGACTCTTCTGGAAATCTTACGATGACGAAATCAGCTTCAGATATGGATGTTGAGTCCGGAGTTTATTACTATGACTTACAAGCGACGAAGATCTCTGACTCATCAATCTCGACATGGATGGGCGGAAGATTTACGATCTCAGAAGATGTGACGATCTGATCATGGCTGTTGAATTGACATTACCGAGTATATCAGCTCAGTCAATGACTTTGCAATCTGTTGAACCAATCACGTTGGTTCTCGGTAGTGTGTTGAATATCGCGCCAACGATCACAACGAATCCGACAATCAGCGGGACGGCAAAGGTTGGCAAAACATTGACAGCAACTGCTGGAGATACAACGGGAACACCACCACCAACATCAACACTACAATGGCAGAGAAGCGACAACGGAACATCGGGTTGGTCGGATATTAGTGGCGCAACGGAGACGACTTTCGTTTTGGTTTCTGCGGATGAAACGAAGTATTTGAGAGTTGAACAAACGGCGACGAATATCGAAGGAAGCGTGACGGCAACAAGCGCGTCAACATCGCAAGTGGCGTCGGCGTTTAGTTTCTTGTTAGACGATTATGGTGGCGCGGCGGCGGCGTATTCATTACGATTATTGCGTGAGGAATACCAAGGTTCAGCGATACAAGTTCGCCGCGCGTCGGATAACCAAGAAACATCAATCGGTTTTGTGGACAATGATTTGGACATTGAAACACTTGAAGAATTCGCATCGGGAACAAAGGCATTTGTCACTATTTGGCGCGACCAAAGTGGAAACGGAAACGACATTGAAATTTCATCCGCATCACAACAACCGCAAATTGTCGATGGCGGTTCTACTATAACCGATGGCGGTAAAGCATCTATGGCTATTGACGAAACATATAGTCGTGGTTTAGAAATTCCAATCACGGCATCATCACGGCAAGACTTTTTTCAAGTTCATAAAACTAACGACACCGGTTTTATAATTTTTAAAGATTCCGCGTCCACGTCGAGATTTGTTTGGGCCAACCAAGATGGTAGCACGTCAACCACATTTTATTTGAATTACGGAACGCCGTCTTTATTTGTGAACGGAACGTCACAAAATCCGGAAAATAGAGACGCTCTTCATTCGTTGTTATCAACGAACAACCAAGTGTTGGTGTCAAGTATTGGCGGCGATTCTTCTGAATTTACGGGCAATATCAAATGGGGTTACTATTCCTCGGCGTTTATTTACGACGGCAATCTTCAAGAAATTATCTTTTATAATTCCGACCAATCATCCAATCGGACGGGCATTGAAACAAACATCAACGACCATTATTCCATTTACTAATGTATTACGTCAGCACAAACAAAGAAGATTTGGATTCGTACAACGAACACGTTTCAGTTGCCGAAAATTACAACGGAACGACAACGCATTGGTCGGAAATCATTGAACATCCAAACGGAACGGATTTCGCGATCATGAAACATGAGAAATATGATTCAGATCTGACAGAAGTCGATTCACTCAGTGAAGATTGGTTTGAATAAAAAGATATATAAATTGCAAAAAGAAGATCAGATCAAATGACATCACAACAATATCTCAACTATATCAGCTACTTCATGGGCGGTGGAAGCGCATTCACGGGATTGTTGGACACATATTCGGGGGCAACGAATGCCTATGGTATGAGGAGATTATCAAGTTCTTATAATGGTTCAGCGATAAATGTTCGACGAACGGGTGGTGACACATTGGATATTGGTTTTGACAACGATGGAAATCTTGACAAAACAACACTTGAATCATTTGTCGGAACGGGAAACGCATTCATAACCAAATGGTACGACCAAAGCGGAAACGGCAATGACGCATATAATACCGCTGGAGGTGAACAACCAAGGATTGCAACAACGGGAACGATCAATTACGATTCAAATGGAATTTTGGAACCGATATATGACGGAAGTAGAAATTTGGTTTTTCCCAATAAAGCCACAATTGACAACACGTCAATTTTTATGGTGTTCAAAAGCGATTCGAACACACAAGATTCCGTGATTCTACAAAATACATATACCGCCGACAATTTGGTTTCAATTGGATTGGGTGGTGGAACAACCGCAAGTAAAATCGGTTCGAGATTAAGGGTTGGCGGTGCAAATATTTACAATCAAGGTGGCGATAATTTCACAAGCACGGACACAACACTTGTTTCTTATTTTGCAGATAATTTGACGTCGGAAATTTATGTGGACACAACACAAAAAACACTTTCCGTTTTAGCAAGAAGCGGTGGCAGTACATCAAGGATTGGTTCGCGTGGTGATGATCAAAATTATTTCACGGGTAAAATTCAAGAAGTTGTTTTATTTGATTCGGATGAATCATCCAATCGTTCGGGAATTGAAACAAACATCAACGACTATTATTCCATTTACTAATGTATTACATCGGCACAAAAAGAGAATGTGAATCGTACAACGAACACGTCGTTGATGGTGAAAATTACGATGGTACGTTCACGATAAATTGGGCGAACACAATTCAACATCCAACAAACGAATCGTTCGCGATTCTTAAACATCCACAATATGATTCCGAAATGGAATTGGTGGAATCGTTGAGTGACGATTGGTTGCCACAAATAGAAGAATAAGATGAGAAAGATTGACAAGCTGATCATTCACTGCTCAGCAACAAAGCAAGGAAAAGACATTAAGATGGAGACGATCAAGTCATGGCATGTCAAAGGACGTGGATGGCGCGACATCGGTTATCACTTCATCATTGAACTCGACGGATCGATCAGAAACGGAAGAGACGTTCAACTCGCTGGAGCGCACACGCTCGGAGAGAACTCAAACTCAATCGGAATCTGTTATGTCGGCGGACTTGGACTTGACAAGAAAGCGAAAGACACACGCACAGAAGCTCAGAAGAAAGCTCTGATCGAGCTGATCACATCTCTGAAGTCAGTGTACAAAGAAGCAACGGTTCATGGCCACAACGAGTTCAGCTCAAAGTCATGTCCTTGTTTTGATGTTCAGAAAGAGTTCGCAAAGAAGACGAAGAAAGCTCAAGTCAAAAAAGCAGATTCAGATGAATAAGTTCACACAGATCTTCAAAGACAACAACGATTGGAACGAGAAGACGATCATTGGATTCATCTCATTCGCTGTGATGATCATCGT
>Ga0181553_10003504_pt1 | contig 13546 bp, 13 predicted proteins | sample 011ome_17_FD_133753 | JGI IMG/M metagenome (GOLD analysis project Ga0181553, IMG submission 133753) | Coastal salt marsh microbial communities from the Groves Creek Marsh, Skidaway Island, Georgia - 011502XT metaG (megahit assembly) | ecosystem: Environmental > Aquatic > Marine > Intertidal...
GCTGGCTGCCAGCTTTTCCGCTGGTGGACAGCATCAGATGATGGCAACGCATAACAGGCTTTTACGGTTGCAAAACAGCATCTATCTCGAGGCCATTGCCATTGACCATGACGCCGCAGCCACCACAGGTGATATTGGCCGGCGCCGCTGGTTTTCCCTTGATGACGAGCGCACAAGGCAGAAACTGGCGGTATCACCACAGCCATTATGCTGGGTTGTGGCTGTTGATGACATTCATCAGGCGACCGCAAAATGTGGCTATGATGCGGGGCGGATCACCAAGGTCACGCGCGATGATCTGGAATGGTGGCTGACCATTCCTGATGATGGCAGCCTTGCCGAGTCGGGATTGCTGCCCAGCTTTATTGAATGGCCGAATGGCCGCAACCCGGCGGGCCGGCTGCCGGAAAATGGCACCACACTTCTAAATATTATTTTGCTGCATCCAAACCCGCAATTCATTGCCAGCTGCATTGATGGAATCGGAATTGACGGGCCAATCGAGGTGCGGCAGGGTCAGCGCGAATTGATTTTTCAACTACAGACATCCGCTGGTGAAGCGGTGTCGCTTTCCAATGTTGTGGCACGATAAGCAGGCCCAATGGAATGAAGCAGCGAGGCCATGCTGACTGAGCCGATTGCGCATGATGAGATGGATGCCTTGTGCACGGCTGGTCGGCAACGGACATATCGTGATACAGTTCTAACTATGACGCTGATTACATCGCCCTGATGGCGCGGTTTATCCGGGAAAAGCCAGAACTCTGGGCGGCAGATATAGCTGAGGATGAAATCATGACGCCATTCGTTTATGACCCGGCCGTTTATGACGGCACCAATGCCAGCTTAACAAGTGCGGTGTCGGCCGATGGCACCCCGCAGACCGGTGTGCGCTATCGCGTGCCGCCGCGCTGCGGGGTTGCGGTTCGGCTGAATGCCGGGCAGGTGCTGAGCATTGAAAACACACATGGGACGCAGGTGTGTGATTTTTGGGCCTATCTGGCCGCCGATATGAATCAGTTTCTGTCGATGTCGCATTGCCGGACTTGGTTGCAATCGGTCATTCCGAAAACCGGCGATACGCTTGTTACCAACCGGCGGCAGCCATTGTTGGAAATTGTGAAAGACACCTCGCCCGGGGTGCATGACACGGTCATGTCCTGTTGCGATTGGCAACGCTATCAAATCTATGGCTGCACCGAATATCACGATAATTGTGCGGATAATCTGCGGATGGCTTTGGCGGCGATTGGTCTGGTGCCGCCGCTTGTTCCTGACCCCTTTAATCTGTGGATGAATGTTCCGATTGCCCCGGATGGCGGCACTTCATTTGAACCGACAGTGTCAAGCAATGGCGATCGGTTCGATATGCGGGCGCTGGTTGATTGTATCGCGGTGATGTCTGCCTGTCCGCAGGACAAAACCCCGATTAACGGCCATGATCCGGTGCTGCGTGAACTGCATTTTACGGTCGGGGCGTAGCCCAGAAAAAGCCACCGCGATGATGCGGTGATCGCCAGTTTCTTTTGTAACGGGTCAGCCACGCTTTATTCATATTCACCATCATTTTACGATCAAGAGGAGATCTAAATTTTGCGGGCTGTATCGTGATTCGAAGACGCTGCTGCCTGTCGTGACCGCGGCTATTGACCGCGAGTTGAATGATCATGCCTATCTTGTGCCAGGTCTTGGCGATGCCGGCGATCGGATGTACGGTACTAAATAACGCTGCAAGCCAGCATAACTATATATGTGTATTTGATAGATGCTGGACGCGCCGACGAACCGGTGCGCTGTTAGGGAGATGAGAGTATGGAATGTTGTGGCCCGGGTTACGCCAGTCCGGCAGATGCAATCGCTGCACCGCGGGAAAAGCTGCTTTATACAATCGCGATTTATACTGGCACTGGCATCCAAAAGCCGGATTATCTGGCAACGATTAATGCCGATCCGGATAGTGCGACCTATTCACAGGTTATTCACCGGCTGGAAATGCCGGGAATTGGTGATGAATTGCATCATATGGGCTGGAATGCCTGTTCGTCATGCCATGATGACGCCAGCATGTCGCGCAAATACCTTATTTTGCCGGGGGTGCGATCAAATAATCTGCATATTGTTGACACCGCCACCGACCCGCGTGCGCCGCGGCTGCATAAGGTGATTGATGGCAACGAGATTAAGGCCAAGGCAGATTTGTCCGGCCCGCATACGGTGCATTGTCTGGGCAGCGAAATTATCATTTCCTTTCTTGGCAATGCGCGTGGCGAAGCGCCGGGTGGCTATCTTCATATGAATAAGGATTTTGAAATTATCGGCCGCTGGGAAAACTCTATGGGCGATATCAAGTTTGGCTATGATTTCTGGTATCAGCCCCGGCATAATGTGATGGTGTCATCGGAATGGGCTGCGCCAAATACCTTTATGCCCGGATTTGATCTGGAAGAGGTGGGGCATCTGAAATATGGACGCGAGCTGCATTTCTGGGATTTTGAAAAGCGCCAGCCAGTCGAGAGCTTTTATCTCGGCGAAGATGGGCTGGTTCCATTGGAGGTTAAGTTTCACCATAATCCGGACAGTACGCATGGCTTTTGCGGGGCAGCGTTGAGTACAAATGTGATTCACTGGTGGCGTGATGATGCCGGCGAATCTCCCGGCAAATGGCGGTGGGAAAAGATTATCGATGTGGAAAATCAACCCCACCCGGACTGGCCGATTCCAGTACCCGGGGTGATGTCGGCTATTTTGATATCGATGGATGATAAATATCTCTATCTGAATAACTGGCTGCATGGCGATATGCGGCAATATGATATTTCCGACCCGCATAATCCGAAATTGACCGGACAGGTCTGGATGGGCGGACTGCTCGGCAAAGCCCCGGTGGTGAATGATGTAGAGATGGCGGGTGGCCCGCAGATGTTTCAGCTCAGCCTTGATGGCAGGCGTCTCTATGTCACAACGTCACTGTTCAGCACCTGGGATAATCAGTTCTATCCGGAAATCAGACAAAAAGGCGGGGTCATGGTGATGATTGACTGCGATCCGGAAAATGGCGGTATGTCGATCAACCCGGACTTTATGGTGAATTTTGGCAACGAGCCGAACGGTCCGTCGCGCTGTCATGAGATGCGCTATCCGGGCGGCGATTGCACAAGCGATATCTGGTTGTGATGCGCATTACCATCGCTAATCGTGATCAGGCTGTTTATCAGGTCACAGGCCGCAAACCATTGTTGGATGAATTGCGTGATCAGGGCGTTGATCTGCCCTATGGCTGCCGCTACGGCGGCTGTATTACCTGTGCTGCGAAACTGATTTCAGGTGAGGTGGATCAGCGCGCGCAGGTGGCGCTCAACAACCGGCAGATCAAGGATGGTTATGTTGTGTTATGCGTGGCACGGGCGAAAACCGACTGTGTTTTTGACATTGGCGTAGACAGCCATGACAAGCTGTATCGCAACCCGTTTCTTGACCCGCTTGCACCGCATGAGCTAAAAGCCGATATCGCGACAATAAAGGATAGTGGCGAATGACCTATATGAATCATGATGAACCCTACAGCGATGATTATCTGCAGGATATTCTGGCTTCGGTCAGAACCATTGCTATGGTGGGGGCCAGCCCGGATAAAACCAAGTTCAGCTATGGCGTGTTACGGGTGCTGCATGAAACCGGCTATGATATGATCCCGGTGAATCCACGGCCGGGGCTTGCTGAGATCAGAGGTCTCAGAGTCTATCCAACGCTGGCGGCGATTGACCGGCCGGTCGATATGGTCGAGGTGTTTCGCCGGCCCGAAGATTTGTATGGCATCGCGCAAGAGGCCATTGCCATTGGCGCGAAAGTGCTGTGGGGACAGATTGGCGTTGTCGATCCACAGGCGGCGCGGCTTGCAGAACAGGCCGGGTTGCGCGTGGTGATGGATCGCTGTCCAAAGATTGAGCTGTTCCGGCCTTTCTGGAAACCACGGCTCGATCTAAAAATTTAATTTTGTCACACCAGCAAACTATAGAAAAGAGCAACCAAGCCATGCCGCAAACCATCACCAAAACTGCCGCGTCACTTGTCAAACAGGCGATGGCCGAGGTTCCCGCGATCAGCGTTGCCGAGGCCTTGCCGCTGCTCGACAGTGATAGCCATGTGTTTATCGATTTACGCGATGCCGCTGAACAGCGGCATGGGATCATTCCGGGGGCGGTGGTTTCATCACGCGGTTTGATGGAATTTCATATTGACCCGGACAGCCCTGCGCATAATCCTGCGTTTAATCAGGATAAGACCTATATTTTTTACTGTGCCTCGGGTGGTCGTTCGGCACTTGCGGCGAAGGTGGCTATGGATATGGGCTTGTCGCCAGTGGTCAATCTCAGCGGCGGTATCGGCGCCTGGAAAGCCGCCGGTGGGGCTGTTGAATAGGACCATGTGCGCAAAATGAGCCGGTCTTCTGTGGCGACAGCCATTGATATTTTAAAACAGCGTTTCGGTGACCAACTGTCAACCGCGCGGTCCGTGCGCCAGCATCACAGCCATACAACAACGCAAATCAAAAGCCAGCTTCCCGATGCGGTGCTGTTTGCCAAAAGCACGGCTGATGTGGCGGCGGTTGTGGCGGTCTGCCGCGAACATCATTGCCCGATTATTCCGTTTGGTGTGGGGTCGTCGCTCGAAGGCCATGTGAATGCGCCAATGGGCGGGATATCGATTGACCTGAATGCGATGGACAAGGTGCTGGCGGTGCATGCGACCGATCTTGATGCCGTTGTGCAACCCGGTGTGACACGCGAAGCATTGAATAATTATCTGCGCGATACCGGGCTGTTCTTTCCGATCGATCCGGGGGCGAATGCCAGTCTTGGCGGCATGGCAGCGACGCGGGCGTCGGGCACCAATGCGGTGCGTTATGGCACGATGAAGGATAATATCCTCGCGCTCGAAGCGGTGATGGCCGATGGCACGGTGATACGAACCGGCAGCCGGGCGAAGAAATCATCCGCCGGATATGATTTAACGCGGCTGTTAATTGGATCGGAAGGGACGCTTGGATTGATCACTGAACTGACAGTGAAATTGCATGGCATCCCCGAAATGATCGCTGGCGGCATCTGTTCTTTTCCCAGCATAGAGGCCGCCTGCAATGCGGTGATTACCACCATTCAATATGGTATTCCGGTGGCGCGGATTGAATTGCTTGACGCGGTACAGGTGCGTGCCTGCAATCTTTATTCAGGGCTGGATTTGCCGGAAGAGACGCTGTTGCTGCTGGAATTTCATGGCACTGAAAATAGCGTGCGCGAACAGTCGGAAATATTTGGCGAGATCGCGGCTGAACACACGCCGCACCCTTTCAAATGGACCACCGATCCGGATGAGCGGACACAATTATGGAAAGCCAGGCATGATGCGTTTTGGGCGGCGTTAGCGCTGCTGCCCGGCGGGGTTGGCATCTCGACTGATGTCTGTGTGCCGATTTCACGTCTGGCCGAATGTGTTGAAGACACCCGCCGTGATATCGAAGAAAGTGGCATTATTTCGCCGATTGTGGGTCATGTTGGCGATGGCAATTTCCATACGCTGCCAATTGCCATGCCGGATGATGATGCAACATGGGCGCGGATCAAGGCCTTTTCAGAAAGGCTCTCGGAACGCGCCATTGCGATGGGCGGCACCTGTACGGGCGAGCATGGTATTGGTCAGGGCAAGATAGATTATTTGAGACAGGAAATGGGGCCAGCCGTCGATGTGATGATGGCTGTTAAACAGGCGCTTGACCCGCATGATATTTTAAACCCGGGCAAATTATTCATCAAATGAGGCGGCGCAGCTGTTAACCAGCAGGCTCTGGCAGGGACAGTTTATCCGCAACCCCATGCGCCGCAAGCGATGTTTCGATAAACCCGTCTTTGATGGTGGCGGCGATCAGATCATTTAAAAATTGCAGAACAGCTGGATCTGTTTTTTTAATACCGACGGCCTGTTTGATGGCGGTAAAGCGGGGCGCGATCATACGGTGCTGACCTGCTGCCAGCTCCATTTGCAATCGGGGTTTCAGGCTGGCCAGAACATCTGCCTCGCCGCGCAAAAACAGATCATGCGACTGTTCAATCGAATCGGCGGCAAGCAAGCTTGCATGGCGCAGATTGTCCCGCAGCCACAGATCATAAGCACTGCGATAAAAGGCGGCGATTTTGACATTTGGCTGGTCAATATCTTCATTGCTGGTGAATGGTGAATCGGCGCGCACCAGAAAATGTGCATCAATCAATACATAAGGCTGGCTGAAATCGATAAGTCGCGCCCGTTCAGGCTCATGCGCGATATTGCAAATATCCCACACATCATCTGTCGCCGCATCGGCAAGCTGGCCGGGCGTTTCAAACGCCACAAACTGACAAGGCACGTCAAGAATCGCGGCAATATGGCGTGCCAGATCAGGCGATACACCAGCCGGTGTTCCATCTGTATTCTGGCCCGATACCAGCAGGAAATTACTGAGATTTATGCCAGCACGCAACGTCCCGGTTGGGGCAAGCGCATCGCGGAGGCGCTGGTTAATCAAGGCCAAGCACCTTTTTCTTGGCTTGTGCCCAGCTCAGTAATGTCATGTCAAAGGTGAGCGCCATTAACGCCACACAAAACCCAAGAACAAAATTTTTGCCAAGATCGGTGCCGGCAAGGGTGCGTTGCAATTCCTGTCCAAGGTCTTGTGTGCCAATAAATGCCGGAATAATAATGAATACAGAAAGAGCAAACATCGGGTAATACGAATTTGGTCTTCCTGGGTCTTTCAATGTGCTCTCACGTCATAGTCCGGTTTAAAGTTTTTTTGTCCCTGGGAAGTGTCTTTATGCGTAGGAGATTTTAAGGATGACAATCTTACCTCGCTGGGTCAGATCTTCAATTGTTATTTTGTGGCCTATGAGCAAACTTTTTCATAAATCTCCTGATCTTGCCAGCTTGCGATGGCTGTCATGTCGGTTTTTGGCACAATCAGGTCTAATCAGACCTTTTCTTGCTTCACGTTTGTCGTCACAGTTGTGTGGTAAGGAGTCGGATATATGCGGTTTTCAGGATTTAAAGTCATCAGCGAAGCGCTCCGCGGCCATAAAGGGTGGGAAGCCACTTGGCGTGACGCCACGCCAAAGTCGCATTATGACTATATTATCATCGGCGGTGGCGGTCATGGGCTAGCGACAGCTTATTATCTGGCGCGGCGTTATGGCAAAGCGAATATCGCGGTTGTTGAAAAGGGCTGGCTTGGCGGCGGCAATGTCGGACGCAACACCACCATCATCCGGTCAAACTATATGCTGGACGGTAATGAGCCCTTTTATGAATTGTCATTACAATTATGGGAAGGTCTGGAACAGGATCTGAATTATAATGCCATGGTCAGCCAGCGCGGTATTTTGAACCTGTTTCATACCGACGCCCAGCGTGATGCCTTTATCCGCCGCGGCAATGCCATGCTATTGAACGGGGCTGATGCCGATCTTCTGACAACAGAGCAAATCAAGAACCGCTATCCGTTTTTGAACACCGACGATGCCCGCTTTCCGATCAAGGGTGGCCTTGCCCAGCATCGCGGCGGCACGGTGCGACATGACGCGGTGGCGTGGGGATATGCGCGGGCGGCGAGTCGTCTTGGTGTTGATATTATCCAGAATTGTGAAGTTACCGGTATTAATATCAAGAATAATAAATGCGTCGGTGTAACAACCACCCGTGGCCCGATTAAGGGCGGCAAAATTGCCTGTTGTGTTGCCGGGTCGTCAAGCCGGGTGATGGCGATGGCAGGGATGCGCCTGCCGATTGAGAGCCATGCGTTGCAGGCATTTGTTTCAGAGGGATTAAAGCCGTTGATTCCCGGCGTCATCACTTTTGGTGTGGGGCATTTTTACTGCAGCCAGTCGGATAAAGGTGGTCTGGTATTTGGCGGCGATATCGACGGGTATAATTCCTATGCACAGCGCGGCAATCTGCCAGTTGTTGAAGATGTCTGTGAAGGCGGCATGGCGATATTGCCGAACCTCGGGCGGTTACGCTTGCTGCGGATGTGGGGTGGCATTATGGATATGTCGATGGACGGCTCGCCGATCATTGATAAAACGGCCATTGAAAATCTGTATTTCAATGGCGGCTGGTGTTATGGCGGCTTTAAGGCAACGCCGGCATCGGGCCTGTGTTATGCGCATCTTCTGGCCACCGACACCCCGCATGAAACAGCCACGGCCTATCGATTTGACCGCTTTGAAAAAGGCCTGATGATCGATGAAAAAGGTCAGGGCAACCAGCCAAATCTGCATTAAAGCCAAACCTGCATTTAAAAAGGCCGATGAGATGATTATCAACCACCCCCTATTAGGGTCAAGAGATGCCGCTGAATTTACCTATCTTGGTGATGCCAGCCTGATCAACCGGCCGGATGGCATGGCTGAAAATGCACTGCCGGCGTTTATTGATTATGGCTATCTGCGCGATAATGTCGCCGGAAACCACCGTGAATTATGGTTCCATGAACAGGGTGACAGATCATGGCTTGTCGTCACCCGACATACAGTGACACACGAGATTGTTAAGGTTGAGCTTGCGGCTGATGTGGCGCGCAAAGAAGGGCGGTCAAAATGACCCAGACACGCAGATTATCAGGCGGCTTGATTAACCGGCAGCGGCCGCTGAATTTTGAATTTGATGGGAAGAAATTCTCCGGCTTTCAGGGCGATACGCTGGCCTCTGCGCTGTTGGCAAATGGTGTCCAGCTTATGGGGCGGTCATTCAAATATCACCGCCCACGCGGGCCGTTTACCTCTGGCTCGGAAGAACCAAACGCCATTGTCGAATTGCGTGAAGGTGCGCGCAAAGAGCCAAACACCCGTGCCACCACGATTGAGCTTTATGATGATCTGATTGCGAAATCGCAAAACAGATGGCCATCACTGGGGTTTGATATGATGGCGGTGAATGATCTGTTTTCAAATTTCCTGACAGCCGGATTTTATTACAAGACATTTATGTGGCCAGCGGCGTTTTGGGAAAAACTATATGAACCCATTATCCGCCGGGCTGCCGGATTGGGATCTGCAAGCCTTGAGTCTGACCCGGATTGTTATGACAAAGGGTTTTTGCATTGTGACCTGCTGATTATCGGTGCCGGGGCGGCGGGTCTGGCGGCAGCTTTGGTGGCAGGCCGGGCGGGTCTGGATGTCATTCTGGCGGATGAGGATTTTGTGATCGGCGGTCGGCTTAATCAGGAAAGTTTCAGCATTGATGATCAGGCCGGGTCTGCGTTTGCCGCATCAACATATGAAGAACTGGCCAGCCTGCCGAATGTAAAAATCATGACAAGAACCACCGTCATCGGGGCGTTTGACCATGGCATTTACGGGTTGGTCGAACGTGTTGCCGACCATTTAAAGGCTCCAGCTGACGGCCAGCCCCGCCAGCGTTTGTGGCGGGTATATAGCCAATCTGCCTTGTTATGTGCGGGGGCGACGGAACGTCCGATCGCCTTTGAAAATAACGACCGGCCGGGGATTATGCTGGCCGGGGCGATGCGGGCCTATGCCAATCGCTGGGCAACCGCTGTCGGTGACCGCATTGCCATTTTTGCCAATAATGATGATGCGCACCGTACGGCGCATGATCTGCATCGACTTGGTGTTGAGATTGCAGCGGTTATTGATAGCCGGCCAGAGGCACCAACAAGCGATCATTTTGAGGTCCTGCCGGCATCCGAAGTGGTGAATACGCATGGGCGGCTTGGCATTAATTCGATTGATGTGAAGACTCCACAAGGGCTGCGCCAGATGCAGGTGAGCGGGCTTGGGGTGTCCGGTGGCTGGAACCCGAATATTCATCTGACCTGCCATCAACGTGGGTGTCCACAATGGGACCCGGCGCTATCCGCATTTGTACCGTCGACTGATCTGCCAAAATCACTGCTGGTCGCGGGTGCTGCCAATGGCAAAATGACCACCGCGGCCGCCATGCAGGATGCGGTTACAATGGCGATGAAGATTGCCAAAGATTTGGGTCACAAGCCGAAATCACTGAAGCTGCCACAGACATCAGATGAGTCGGTATCGGTAACACCATTCTGGTATGTGACAGGCACCCAGCGTGGCTGGGTTGACCAGCAAAATGATGTGACGGTCAAAGATATCAAGCTGGCGCATCAGGAAAATTTCCGCTCGGTCGAACATCTGAAACGCTATACCACTCTGGGCATGGCAACTGATCAGGGCAAAACATCAAATGTTCTGGGTCTGGCCATTATGGCGCAGACAGCTGGCCAGTCGATTCCCGAAACTGGCACGACAATTTACCGTCCGCCCTATAGCCCGACAGCGATCGGGGTGTTTGCCGGGCGTTCGCGCGATAAGGATTTCCGGCCGGTACGCAAGACCCCAAGCCATAAATGGGCAGAAGAACAAGGTGCGGTATTTGTCGAGGTCGGCATGTGGTACCGGGCGCAATGGTTTCCGCAGGCTGGCGAAACGCACTGGCGACAGTCGGTTGATCGTGAAGTGAAAACAACCCGCGAATCAGTTGGTATCTGTGATGTCACCACACTTGGCAAAATTGATGTGCAAGGTGCCGATGCCGCGGCGTTTTTGAATAAAATTTACTGCAACGGTTTTGCCAAGCTGGATGTTGGGAAAACCCGCTATGGTCTGATGTTGCGTGAAGATGGTATCGCCATGGATGACGGCACCGCGGCGCGCCTTGCCGAAGACCATTTTGTTGTCACCACAACAACGGCAAATGCGGTCAGCGTCTATCGTCATATGGAATTTGTCCGCCAGGTGTTATCGCCTGACATGGATGTGCAACTGATTTCAACAACAGAATCGTGGGCGCAATATGCGGTAGCCGGGCCAAATGCGCGTAACCTGCTGCGTAAAATTGTCGATGCTGAGTTTGATATATCGAATGAGGCGTTTCCATTTATGGCCTGTGGCGCCATCACGGTTTGCGGTGGGCTGCGTGCGCGTTTGTTCCGTATCTCGTTTTCCGGTGAACTGGCTTATGAAATTGCCGTGCCGACCCGTTATGGTGACGCCATGATCAGGGCACTGGTTGAGGCTGGCGAGGAATTTGGCGGATGCGCTTATGGCAGCGAGGCGCTTGGCGTGATGCGTATTGAAAAAGGCCATGCGGCCGGCAATGAGTTAAATGGCACCACCACAGCATTGAATCTGGGGATGGGCCGGATGGTATCAACCCGCAAAGATTCAATTGGTGCGGTGCTGTCGCGCCGTGAAGGCTTGTCGCAGGATGACGCGCTAAAGCTTGTTGGGTTTAAACCGTGCCGGGCCAGCGACCAGGTGCCTGCCGGGTCACATCTGATGACCAAGGGCAGCCCGATTGATGCCAAACATGATCAGGGCTATGTGACATCGGCATGCTATTCGCCGACACTTGGCCACCATATTGCCATAGGATTTTTGAAATCGGGTGATCAGCGCCTCGGGGAAACTGTCCGGCTTGTGAGCCCGCTGACCAATATCGAACATGATGTCGAAGTGGTTTCAGCCCATTTTGTCGATCCGGAAGGAGATAAACTCCGTGTCTAAATTACTTGCCGTATCACCTCTTGGATTTACCACGCCGCACACAGAGACGGTTGGTGCCTATAGCATCAGCGAGGTCACTGACCGGGCGATGGCATCTGTCACCGCCCGCAAAGATTGTGGCGCGACGGTAAAGACCATTTTAAAGAAAATTCTGCAACAGCCAGCACCAGAGGTTGGTGGTTATTGTACTGGCGAGATTGAAGCCTTCTGGACGGGGCAGTCGCAATGGATGCTGGCCGCAGATTTTGATACGCATGAAGATATCGTTGACAGTTTTGCCGGCACATTCAAAGGCAAGGCGTCGCTCACCGAACAAACTGATGGCTGGTGCCGCTTTGCCATTACCGGGCCAGATCTTGACCGGCTCTGTTCGTTGTTATGCAACATAGATATGCGCCAATTGACCGCTGGCAAGGCCAGCCGTACATCCATTGAGCATATTGGGTGTTTTGTGCTGCGTGCTGCTGATGACAACATCCACATCATTGGGCCGCGATCAAGTGCAGCCTCGTTGCATCATGCCATTTGTGCGGCTGCCAAATCGGCACCGTTTTAGCCTGCTGTCTCATCTGTCCATAAAGATGGCAGGGAAATATTGCCTTCGACACGGTAAAGGTTAATTTGCCGGCGATCATCTTCCGGGCTGGTTGTGAAGCTGGCCTGATAATGCCGGCGAAAAACGCGGAGTTGGCTATAGCCAAGCTCTTCGGCAATGATGGAAATTTTTTCATTGGTATAGAGAACAAGCTGGCGCGCCGCTTTCATGCGCAAGGTGCGGTAAAAGGCAAATGGGCTATGGCCTGTTGATGATTTAAACAATCGTTCAAGATGCCGACTGGTCAAGCCAACGGCGTCGGCAATATCCTCAATCGCCAGCGGGTCATTGATATGGGATTGCATCAATGCGATGGCATCGCTCACCGCTGCCGGCAATGATTCCTTTGTGAAGGATTCATCTGGTACCGGGGTGATTTGCCGAATACCGCTTTTGCGCATCATCGGATGCTGGAACCAGCAGGCGACTTCGGTCGAGACATGTGAGCCAAGCCGTTCTTCGATAAAATTCAACACCACTTCAAACCCACCGGCCGCACCAGACGCGGTGATGAATGATTGTGCGACCTCAATGATCTGATCGGATGCCAGATAATCTGGAAATTCTTTTTCAAAGGTGGCGCGATAACACCAGTGAACAGACAGCGGCACCGCTGAAACCAGCTTGGTTCTGGCCAGCGGGAACACGCCGCCACTTACCGCGCAAAATACACAGCCATGACGCGACAAATGACGCAACGCGCCAAGCGATTGTTCATTTTGAAAATGCGCCTTTGGAGGGGCTAAAAATACCAGATAGTCAGTCTCGGTGAGTGCAGAAACAGCTGCGGCAACGTCAAAGGTGATGGCCGCACTTGCGGTCACCGGTGCGCCATTTTCGGATATAAGTTGCCAGCTAAAGCTGTCGGTGCCGGACACCTCATTGGCAACACGCAGTGGCTCGATCATTGAGGTGAGGCACGCCATCGGAAACCCGTCAAAAATTAGGAAGCTGATATGGGTGGTTTTCACGTTTGAATGGCCTGTCGTTTGCGAATAGAAATTTACTCGGATGTAGTAAATAGGCTAATTTGTAACTGATGCAACTACACGTTTCAGGATAAGGCTATGTCAGCGTCTCAGCAATCAACAAAAATAGCGCTTGGGCAAGACCCACACGCGACCAGAGATGGCAGTGAAAAGGCGCTCGAAGTTGCTATCGGCCGCGAAGTCCATGCGTTTCGCAAACAGCAGAATATTACCGTGGCTGAACTCGCCGCGGCGACCAATTTATCAATTGGCATGTTGTCTAAAATTGAAAATGGCAATACCTCGCCATCGCTGTCGACATTGCAGGTTATTTCAAATGCGTTATCGGTGCCGCTGACCGCATTTTTCCGGCAATTTGAAGAACAGCGGGCGGCGGTTCATACAAA
>Ga0181553_10003505_pt1 | contig 13544 bp, 13 predicted proteins | sample 011ome_17_FD_133753 | JGI IMG/M metagenome (GOLD analysis project Ga0181553, IMG submission 133753) | Coastal salt marsh microbial communities from the Groves Creek Marsh, Skidaway Island, Georgia - 011502XT metaG (megahit assembly) | ecosystem: Environmental > Aquatic > Marine > Intertidal...
CCGCCCAATGTTCTTCCCATCAAACCCTTGACTGATGGGTAGGCATAGAAGGCGCCTTCAGGCTCTGGGCAGGTGATCCCGGGAATTGAGTTCAACAAGTCGACGATGAGCAAACGCCTGCGGTCAAAAGCCACTTTCATTTGTTCGACCACGTCAAGATTTCCGCTTACCGCTGCGAGGGCGGCGACTTGGGAAACATTCGCGACATTGGATGTTGCATGTGATTGCAGGTTGGTCGCTGCCTTGGTGACATCCGCTGGGGCGATCATCCAGCCCACTCTCCAGCCTGTCATGGCATAGGTCTTGGCAACACCATTGACCACCACGCAGCGATCAGCGAGATCGGGGACCAACGCGGGCATCGATGCGAATGTGGCATCGCCGTACACGAGGTGTTCGTAGATTTCGTCGGTGATGACCCAAATTCCTTTTTCCAATGCCCACTCGCCGATTGCCTTTACCAACTCCGGGGGGTAGACCGCGCCCGTCGGGTTTGATGGCGAAACAAAGACCAATGCTTTTGTTGCTGGGGTCACAGCTGCATCAAGTTGTTCGATGCTGGCGAGATATCCGGATGCCTCATCGGTCATCACGATGACTGGGGCTCCGCCTGCCAGCATGATGGATTCGGGGTAGGTGGTCCAGTAGGGCGCAGGAAGTAGGACTTCATCGCCTGGATCAAGGAGCGTGGCAAAGGCGTTATAGAGGGCTTGCTTGCCGCCATTGGTCACCAGGACCTGGCTTGCTTGGACCGAGTAACCGGAGTCGCGCATCGTTTTGACCGCGATTGCCTCTTTAAGTTCGGGGAGTCCGCCAGCGGGGGTATATCGGTGCCACTTGGGCTCGCGACAGGCGGCTACGGCGGCTTCAACGATGTAGTCGGGGGTGGGGAAATCAGGCTCACCGGCCCCAAAACCGATAACTGGACGCCCAGCGGCTGATAGGGCCTTCGCTTTGGCATCCACCGCAAGCGTTGCGGACTCGGCGATTGCGGCAATTCGTCGGGAAATTCTGGGTAGGTCAGCCATAGGGCAATCATGTCAGGCGAATTCGTGCTCTGGAAATCCGCCCAGTTTGGGTAGATTTTTCGGGTGTCTGCGCCGATCTAGATGGACCCGGTCTCGGTCGGGCTGAGGGGTGACACGTACACTCTCTCCTCGCGGTAGGTCTGCGCAAGCATGCCTACTAAAGGGTTGTAGCTCAACTGGTAGAGCACCGGTCTCCAAAACCGGGGGTTGGGGGTTCAAGTCCCTCCAGCCCTGCAAACTGGCTCAGGCCGGAGAGCAGGAGTCACCGGTGAGAGCTGGTGGTGAAAATGCACGACAAACGAGCAATAGCAAGCAGAAGTACGAAAACAAGGCATGTGAGTGGAGTGAAAAATGGTTGATACCGACGCTAAGCCAACAGGTGACGGCGGCGGTTCTGGTGCGGAGAAAAAGAAGAACATCTTCTCCCGACTTGCCCTGTTCATCCGCCAGGTTGTCGTTGAACTCCGAAAGGTTATTTGGCCCACTCGGAATGAGTTGGTCAACTACACAATCGTTGTCGTGTTCTTCGTTCTTCTGATGTCAGGAATCATTGCCCTGTACGACTACGTCTTTACCAAGGGAGTGCTGTTTGTCTTTGGGTAATAACCCAAAACAACAAGCATCCCGCCACTTTGAAGGAGATTGGCCCCCGTGTCTGAAGAGAACTTTGCAGAGCAGAGCGATGAAAGCTCTGACGCTGTGACAGCTGACGCTTATGTCGACCCATTTGCGGTCGCATCTGTTGACTCAGAGGCGGCGGAATCCTTTGAAGAAATCGCCGCCGCCGAGAGTGGCGTTTCTGCCGATGTCGCGGTGAGCGAGGCAGAAGCCGAGGTTGTTGCTGAGGCCGAAGAAATCGTGTCTGAAGCTGAGGCGGCTGAAGAAGCCGAAGACGCCGAAGAAATTGATCCGATCGAGGAATTCAAAATCTCCATGCGTCATGCGCCGGGTGACTGGTATGTCATTCACAGCTACGCGGGTTATGAAAACAAGGTCAAGGGAAACCTCGAAGCGCGCAGCACGACCCTGAACATGGAGGACTACATCTTTCAGGTGGAAGTCCCCATGGAAGAAGTCACCGAAATCAAGGGTGGAATGCGCAAGCAAATTCGCCGCAATAAATTTCCGGGATATGTCCTTGTTCGCATGGATCTGACCGATGAATCATGGGGCGTTGTGCGCCACACCCCAGGTGTCACAGGCTTTGTTGGCCACGGACACTCACCGTCACCGCTTTCCCTCGAAGAAGTCATTGCGATTTTGGCTCCGGAGCCGGAAAAGCAGCCAGCTGCAGCAGGTGCGGGCGGCAAAGGTGGCGGTGGAGCGTCATCCTCGGCAGCGCCCGTTAGCGTTGACTTTAATGTGGGCGACTCCGTCACCGTTGTTGATGGACCATTCGCCACATTGCACGCCACAATCTCTGAGATCAACCTTGAAGCCCAAAAGATCACGGGCCTGGTTGAGATCTTTGGTCGGGAGACACCCGTTGAACTCGCATTCAGCCAGATTGACGCGGGCTAAACAGTGAGACCTGAAAACTTCATTTAAAAACACCACCATCAAGAGAAGGAAACACCATGGCACCGAAGAAAAAAGTCAGCGGAATGATCAAGTTGCAAATTCCTGCTGGTGCAGCCAACCCGGCACCCCCCGTTGGACCCGCACTGGGCCAGCACGGTGTCAACATCATGGATTTTTGCAAGGCATACAACGCAGCTACTGAAGCGCAAAAGGGCAATATCGTGCCAGTGGAAATCACTGTCTACGAAGATCGCTCATTTGACTTCGTGCTGAAGACTCCACCAGCATCACGCTTGATCCTGAAGGCAGCAGGACTCGAAAAGGGTTCCGGCACGCCTCAGTCCGTCAAGGCTGGCAGCATCACCAAGTCACAGGTTCGTGAGATCGCTGAGACAAAAATGCCTGACCTCAACGCCAATGATGTTGAAGCAGCAATGAAGATCATCGAAGGAACAGCACGCCAAATGGGAATTACGGTTTCCGCGTAACAAGAAAGTTCAACCGTGGGAGAGCCAGCGCGGCTCGCACACCACACCCTGCAGATAGGCAGACAGGAAACACCTGTCGTGAGAAATGGAGCAGAACATGAAGCGCAGCAAGGCATACACAGCAGCACTCGAAAAAATCGAAGCTGATCGTCTTTATGCACCACTCGAGGCAACTCGGTTGGTCAAAGAAACAACAGCAACCAAGTTTGATTCGTCGGTTGAGGTCTCCATGCGTCTGGGCGTTGACCCACGCAAGGCTGACCAAATGGTCCGTGGCACGGTCAATCTGCCACACGGCACAGGTAAAACCGCTCGCGTTTTGGTGTTCGCGAATGGTGACAAAGCTGACGAAGCCCGCGCCGCTGGTGCTGACTTTGTTGGTTCTGATGACTTGATCGCCAAAGTTGCTGGTGGTTGGACAGACTTCGATTCCGCGGTCTGCACACCTGACCTGATGGGCAAGGTGGGAACGCTAGGCAAGGTACTCGGACCACGTGGTCTCATGCCCAACCCCAAAACCGGCACCGTGACCATGGATGTTGCTAAAGCTGTGGGCGATATCAAGGGCGGAAAGATTGAGTTCCGTGTGGACAAGCACTCGAACCTCCAATTCCCCATTGGTAAGGCTTCTTTCACACCCGAGCAGCTCGTGGAGAACTACGGCGCAGCGCTGGATGAAATCCTTCGTTTGAAGCCCAACTCATCCAAGGGTCGGTACATCAAGAAGACCACTGTCTCCTCAACCATGGGACCTGGAATTCAGATTGATCCCAACCGCACCCGCTCACTCCTGAGCGAGGATGACGCTTAACCACAGCGCTCATAAAAGCAAGCACTCGCGATTCGCGCACTTTCCTGATGAAGGTGCGCGAATTCGCATTTTATGTGCTAGCAAAAGTTTGTAATCAAATGTCGAAATCTGTTGACCATTTGCCCACGGGACTGGAGACTAAGCACTTACCATGAAGGCTGGTCCAGTCATTTATGGGTCAAGTTATGCCCGAAGTCGTATCTGAAGGATCTACGTGAGGATGGAATCTGCATGAAGTACGTCTTGCCGCTGACGCATCCTTTGTTGGCGACAGAGAATGTCAGCATCACCCTCAGTGGTTTGCAGATTCTCGAGGATGTTTCCATCGGTGTACCCGAGGGAACGGTGACGGGTCTTATTGGGCCCAATGGTGCTGGCAAAACCACCGTGTTCAACATCATGAGCGGCTTCTTAACACCTGACTCGGGCAATGTCCGCTTCGATGGCAAGAAGCTCAAGCACATCAAGACACATCACTTAACCAAGTTGGGCATTTCCAGAACACTTCAGGGCGTCGGTTTGTTTGCATCCTTGACCGCATTGGAAAATGTCATGTTAGGTGGCTCCGCTCGCGTTAAGAGCGGGATCGTGGCTGACTCCCTGGGCATGCCGTGGGCCGATCACGAGCAAAACAAACTTCGAGCGAAAGCTATTGAGACTCTCACCGAGTTCGGCATTGCCGATGTCGCTGATCGTTACCCATCAGAGTTGCCTTACCCCGTGCAAAAGCGAGTGGCCATTGCGCGCAGCCTGATATCTGACCCGAAGGTGCTCCTGCTGGACGAGCCAGCAGGTGGAATTAGTGCGGGAGACATGGCTGAACTTGGTCGCATGATCAAGAGTTGGACTCCAGAACGCACCGTCCTTCTTGTTGAGCATCACATGGAACTCGTCATGGATGTGTGCGATCTGATCTGGGTGCTTGATGCTGGCAAAGTCATTGCCTCGGGAACACCAGAAGAAGTTCGCAATAACCCGGCGGTTCTTGCGGCCTATTTGGGTGATGAAGGAGAGGGGCACTGATGTTGCACACCGAAGATCTCTCCGTCTCTTATGGAGCAGTGCAGGCTCTCAAGTCGATGAACCTCACCGTGCCCAGGGGAGAAGTAACCGCGGTCATTGGTGCCAATGGTGCAGGTAAGTCGACCTTGATGCGCACACTCGCCGGGTTGGTAAGGCCGCAAACAGGCCAAGTCCTGCTGGATGGTGTTTCGATCACGGGCAAGAAGCCTGAAGACATTGTTCGTATGGGCGTGGCCCTTGTCCCTGAAGGCCGCTCAACTATCCCCGAGCTTTCCCTCGAAGAAAACTTGCGGCTCGGCGGCTTGTGGCGCGACAAGGCTGGTCGCTTGGAGTCCCAACAAAAAGTTTTTGACCTTTTCCCGATTCTTGCTGAACGAAAGAACATGCGAGCGGACACCCTCAGCGGCGGTGAGCGCCAACAACTTGCGATTGGCCGAGCACTCATGTCAGATCCGCGTTGCCTGTTGCTCGACGAACCCTCATTGGGACTTGCACCATTGATTGTTACGCAGATCCTTGAGTTGGTGAGCACTCTGGCAAAGGAAACCAATATCGCGATACTCCTGGTTGAACAAAATGCGGTTACAGCATTGCGCGTGGCAACAACTGGTGTTGTTCTGAACCTCGGAGAAGTGGTTAAGTCAGGTCCAGCTCAGGAAATTTCATCAGATGAGGAACTTCGACATGCATACCTGGGGTACTGAGTCATGACAAATTTTGTTGACTACCTACTCGGTGGATTCAGTAACGGCGCCGTCATTGCGCTTATGGCTTTGGCCATTGTGTTGGTCTGGCGTTCAACCCGCATGGTGAACTTTGCCCAGGTGGGTCAGGCGATGTTCACGACCTATGTCGCGTTGACCATCCAGCAATCAACTGGTTCATGGATCCTTGCACTTGTTGTCGCGATGGCTGCTGGACTAGTGCTCGGCATCGTTGTTTTCTTCTTAGTTATACGACCCGTTAAGAACAGCGATTCAACTGGCGCGATCATTGCAACTTTTGGTGTATTGATTGCGCTGCAAGCTGGCGCGGGCATGATTTGGGGCGGTGACCCGCAGGGATTCCTCACCCCCGTAGATAACAGCGGTATTGAATTTGCAGGACGCATCTGGCCAATATCGCTCTATGACGTTCTGGTCTTGGTGGTCACAGCCGCACTCGTTATCGGGCTGACCCTCCTGTTCACCAAAACCAATCTCGGACTGTCCATGCGTGCCGCAGCATTCAATCCAGAGGTCGCTCGGCTCTCCGGCGTGCGAGTCAATCGCATGCTCATCACGGGCTGGGCCATCGCGGGTGCAACAGGCGCAGTGGGCGGCGTACTGATTGCCCCCGTCTCCACTATTTCTCCCAACAGCTTTGACATTCTTCTGGTGTTCGCATTCACTGCAGCCGTCATCGGCGGTTTGGACAGCCTGATTGGCGCGGTGACCTTCGGTATTGGCACGGGGCTCGTGATCTCACTCGTCTCCGGTTACAGCGACTCGGGCAATGCGCCGATCGTGGCATTGATTTTGTTGGCGCTGAACCTGCTCCTCAAACCTGATGGAGTGTTCGGTCATCACGGAGCGAGGTCAGTGTGAAGACTTTGCGTTCATTCCCGGGAAACAGGATTATTTGGCACGCCATCATTGTCGGTGTTGTCTGGTTGTTGCTACTCCTGCTAAATAACAACATTGATCCGCTCTACAGCTCTTATCTTGCATTGGTGGCCATGTATGCCACCGCAATGTTTGGCATGACCATTCTGGTTGGGCTCTCAGGTCAGGTATCGCTTGGTAATGGCGCGCTCATGGCCGTGGGTGGGTACGTTTTTGCACTGACATCCATGAATTGGCAGACAGTTCCCTTCTTTGGGTGGGAATGGAATGCCATCTGGTCCATGGTCTTTGCCGGCCTTGGCGGCGTTCTGATCGGTGGCATCATCGGTGGACTTGCTGCCAGACTCAAAGGTCCATACCTCGCAGGCTTAACGCTGGGCGTTGCTGTGGGTGTTCCCGCAATCACAAATCGATTCCCTGAACTTCTGGGCGGCGAGAATGGATTGATGCTCACGGTTCCCTACCCTGCCGGCGGATACGCCGCGATAGACGCTGGGGGAGAAGTGGCAACGGATGAGGGTGGCGACGCCGCCGTTGATATTGAAACCGATGCGGGTGCAACTGGCGAGGACCAGCAATACGCCGAGCTTGATTTGTCGGAATTCGATCAGGGTACCGATCCTTTGGCCGAAGAGGACTTGCTCACCGAGGATGACTTGCTCACGGAAGATGACTTGCTCACGGAAGATGACTTGCTCACGGAAGATGACTTGCTCACGGAAGATGACTTGCTCACGGAAGAAGACTTGCTCACGGAAGAAGACTTTGGTGCCGGGGGAGACTTGGGCATCGATGAGAATGTGGTGGATCCAACAGAGGATCCGGGTGTTGATGGTGCAGGTCTTGACGGCACAGATATTGCGGGTGGCGGATTTATCGATGGCTTCGATTCCGAGTTCATCATCGAACGCTGGCAAGCATCCATGGCTATTGCCGTTGCATGCATTGTTGCCTTCGCGGCCCTGAACTTGGTCCGGGGCCGCCAGGGTCGAGTGTGGAAAGCAGTACGCGATGATCCTGTTGCTGCTGCAGTGGTTGGTATTTCCCCGTCTGGCTCAAAAGTCTCGGCGTTCGTGGTCAGTTCCCTCTTCGCGGCGCTGGCAGGTGCGGTATTTGCCCAAATCTTGAGTTTCATTGGACCAGGAGCATTTGGCCTTGGCCTGTCCCTCTCATTGCTTGTTGGCATCGTTCTCGGTGGTAGGGCTTCGTTGCTGGGGGCGATCAGTGGAGCCCTTCTGCTGGTGTGGTTGCCGGAGTTGGTCGACGGTCTCTCGGGTGAACGAGGCTGGCCAGAGCAGATAACTAACAACGCACCGAATTTGCTCTACGGTCTCTTGGTCGTTGCCGTGGTGCTCTTGGCGCCGGGTGGGATCACAGGCACATTTAAATCATGGATTGATAAGGCGAAAGGCAGAGGCCGGGCCACGCTCAGTTAGCACGCGGATTTACTCACTATTTAATGTGCTAACTATTGCAAGCACAATGTCTCATAATAATTCTGAGAAGACATTGCAAGATCGGCACGACGCAGTTAGTCTCGTACACACATCGCGTTCATTGGCTATTCATGTATGGGAATGACTAGTTGTGACCGCCCTTCGTTGGAGGAGCATTCGTGAGATTCAAATTTGCAACCGGAACGGTTGCTCTCGGAACTGCGGCGGCAATGGCATTCGCCACTGCATTGCCTGCGCAAGCAGCAGACCCGGGAGTCACCAGTAACAAGATCGTGATCGGCATGACCACACCACTGACGGGTCCAGCAGCACCTGGCTACAAGGACATTCCAGTGGCTGCCGCGGCCTACTTCGACTACGTGAATGCCAATGGTGGCATCAATGGTCGCAAGATTGATCTCAGGGTCTTTGATGATCAGTACAACCCTGCACTTGCAAAGAAGGGCACCAGCCAGCTGATTCTGCGCGACAAAATTTTCGCGATGTACGGCGCGCTCGGAACACCTACTCACTCAGCAGTTGTCCAGGACCTTAACCGTCGTGGAATTCCTGACCTCTTTGTCAACACGGGCGGAGCTAGTTTTGACAACCCCAAGAAGTACCCCACTACCTTCCCGTATTTCCCCTCCTACGTTGTCGAGTCCAAGGTCATGGGTTACTACATGGCGAACGACCCAGCGCTGAAGGACAAGGTCAAGTGCCTGTTCTACCAAGATGGTGAGTTCGGCGACAATGCCAAGGTTGGTTTCAATGCCGCCGGCACGAAGTTCGCAACAACCACTTCGTACTACTCGGGCCAGCAGGTCGCACCATTCTCCGCTCAGATTTCCAAGTTGAAGTCTGCAGGCTGTGAGCTTGTCGTGTTCTTCGGTGTTACCTCTGCAACAGCACAATTGCTCGGAACAGCAGCCAAGTCAGGCTTCGCGCCAACGTGGATGATCACTTCAGTCGGATCTGATCCATCAGTTCTGAAGGGTTCACTTGGCGCACTGGCGGGTCCATTGCTCAAGGGCGTCTACGCACCGAGCTTCTTGGTTCCTGCTCAGGACACCAAGAACGCCTACGTCAGCCAGATGAAGGTCATCGCTTCACGGGCAGGTTTGGAATGGAACTTCTACACCTACTACGGAATCAACACCGCGTACGTGTTGGCGCAGGCAATCAAGGCTGCAGGCAAGAACTTGACCCGTAAGGGCTTGATCAATGCGTTGCAAACTAAGTCCAAGAATTTCCGTTCGGCAGCGATTGTTCCCATGGTTATCAACTCAAAGTCCCATCAGGGTCTGACGGGTTACTACATGGGCCAATACAACGCGAATCTCGATATTCAGCGACTCACCAACTACGTGATGTTGGCTACCAGTTCTTCTTCAGGTACCGCGAAGAAGGCTACTTTCCGTCCTGCATCTCCCACCAAGAAGTTGCTGCCGTAACACGCGCACTTAAGTGAAAAGGAAAACTATGAAATTCACATTTATGCGCCGCGGTGTCGCGGCAGTAGCGGCAGCGAGCCTGGTCACAATTGGTGCACCAGTAGTTGCCTCTGCAAGCGCAGCCGATGCTTGCGCTGCAGGTGCGACCTGCGAGGGAGTCCTATCGGGCTCCCTCGGGGACTCACCTTTTGAGATCCAAATGCCACAGAACTTCAATGGCACGGTTCTCTTGTATTCGCACGGGTACCGCATTGGAACTCCACTTCCTGCAGCACTGGCGACCCCACTGGGACTCAACACGGGCGCGTACAAAGCAATCAATTACCCGGCATTTGCCGCGGCATTTGGCAGCTCCGTGGCCTACCAGGCGTCCAATGAGGCAGCGGTTGCTCCCAGTGACACGGTGGCTCAGAACCTCTTGGCTCAGGGCTACGCACTTGCTGGTGCAGGTTATGCGCGCCAAGGTTGGGCAAGTGCTGAGGGTGTTGAAGCAGGCGAGAACCTGATTCGTCACATCAACTCTGGTGCGGTTCCCAAGACCAAGAAGATCATGGTCTGGGGTGACTCACTCGGTGGTTTGATCTCTCAGACCATCGCAGAGCGCAACCCTGGCAAGATCGCTGGATCGCTTCCATCATGTGGCGTCCTTGAAGGTCCACTCCAGGCATACAGCTCGGCCATGACGGTTCTGTACTCGTGGAAGACGCTGGTTGCCCCGAACCTGAAGGTGGCTAACTACACCCCAGGTGCGGCCGGTTATGTCGAAGCGCTCACTGACCTTGGAACAGTCCTCACCCTTCTCGGTGGCGCTGCAACAACACCGGTGACCCCAGCTGGTTTCCCATTCGCGCAGTCAAACCTCCTTGCGGGTCTGATGGCAGGTCTACCAACCAAGAGCAATGTTTACGACGGCCTCACCCAAAACCCAGCGTTTGCTCAGTTGGGAACTCTCGCAGCACTTGGCGGCGGTTACCAGCCAGCGTCTGCTGGAGCCAGCTCGGCAGTTGCGATGTTCCAAAACGTTGGTGGCGCTGCAGCACTGGGTATCCTTGGTCGCTACGAACTCGAAATGCGTGTTCGTACGATCGGGCAGTTAGCTCCGACGGAAAATGCCAACTTCAGTGACAACGTCAATGTTGTGTACTCGAAGTTGCTCTCTGACGAGCAACGCGGTGAGTTCGGTGACACGCTGAACGCAACGACTGTTATTGCTGATCCATTGAACTCAATGCTTGCTCGATTGGATTCAACCGTTGGTAGCACTACCGCGCGTTATCCAGCAAACCCAAAGGCAGTTGCAATCGTTAATGCTTTGCCAGCGCCAAAGGGTGTTTACAAGGTTCCAACCTTGATGATCACCACCACCTTTGACGGCATTGTTCCTGCAGGCAACACAGCAGCCTTCATGAACCAGCTGACGGCTTCCTACAAAAAGATGAACAAGAAGACCCGCGGTAACTTCAAAGCCGCTGCCTTCTACACCATCCCACCGGAAGATGGTTGGACCAAGTTCGCACCGGGTGGCAAGGCACCAGATGCCGCTCTCTCCATTGCAGCACTGGGCAACTCTGGTGTTGGTCACTGTGTCTACACGCCAGAGCAATTGCTGGGTGCAGTTCGTGGACTCAACGCTATGGTGAACGCGAAGACAGCGAAGAAGGTGACTTCAGCCAAGCGGATCGTGTACGCGGTACCGGGTGTGAATAACGACCGGATGTACATGGGTGATCCACTCAAGAAGCCACTTCGGGCTCGTTAAATCACCAGTTAGTCTGAATGTGGGGTCGGCCTTTGGGTCGGCCCCACAATCACGTTACGGTGCCATATGGCCACTCTTTATCAGGATTCGACCGCTACTCTCACCGACACGGAACTTGTGCTACCTCGGTACTACTTTCCCCTTGGAACAAAGAAGGTCGTTGACCTGTCTTTGGTTCAGCACGTAACCGAGTTCGACATGACCTGGGTGTGGGGCAAGTTGCGAATCTGGGGGACCACGAACCCGAAGTACTGGATGCCCCTTGATCTGGGCCGGCCCAAAAAGTCTGTTGGTTTCATTGTCAATCTAGGTGGTCACATCAGCCCTGCATTTTCACCCGATCGGCCTGAGGAATTTCGAAGCAATCTAATGTCACTTGGTATTGCGGTACCCCACCGCAATGGCTGACATTTACTAAAGGTATCTTTCATCTCACCAAAGACCGCAGGTCACCGACAGTTCCCAACGGGATTGCCGGTTGAAGGTCCCACCAAGTGGGCGGCCAGCGCAGGTGAACGACTAGTAAGGCTCAACTTCGGTTGAATCCTCACGCCTCGTGCGCCTCGCGCCGGGGCGTTTTCTTGTTGGGGAATACCGAAAGGAGCAACATGGCACGGCCAAATAAGGCAAGCACAGTTGCTGAGATCGCTGATCACTTCCGCGGGTCAACCGCGGCTGTGCTCACGGAATACCGTGGCTTGAGCGTTGCGCAAATGAAATCACTGCGCCGCGCATTGGGCTCAGAAGTCACCTACGCCGTGGTGAAGAACACTCTCACCAAAATTGCTGCGAAAGATGCTGGTGTCACTGGCCTCGATTCGCTGCTTGAGGGACCGAGTGCGATCGCATTCGTTTCAGGCGATCCGGTGGATGCTGCACGTGGTATCCGCGACTTTGCAAAGGAAAACCCCGCACTTGTGATCAAGGGCGGCATCATGGACGGCGCAGTGCTTTCTGCTGCGGATGTCACCAAGCTTGCCAACCTTGAACCACGCGAAGTATTGCTGGCCAAGCTGGCAGGCGCTATGAAGGCAAAGCAGTCTCAGGCTGCAGCGCTCTTCGCCGCACCACTGTCCAAGACCGCTCGGACATTGGCCGCACTTCAAGGCAAGCTCGAGTCAGATCCAGGCGCGGCTGTGGCAGAACCTGCTGCAGAGGCTCCCGTCGCTGACGAAGCTGCCCCAACAGAAGGCGAACCAATTGCTGAAGTTCAGGCAGAGGTCGAAACAGAAGAACTTGCTGCCGTTGTTGAGGCAGAAGAAACAGACGTAACAGAAGAAACCACCGAGGGCTAAAGCCCACCCGGCCCTCGGCCGGTATTCACAACCGCTTGGTGCAAGCCAAGCAACTACTGAAAGGACGCCACAATGGCGAAGATGAGCACCGATCAACTCCTGGATGCTTTCAAGGAAATGACCCTTCTTGAACTCTCAGAGTTTGTATCAGCATTCGAAGAAACATTCGATGTCACAGCAGCTGCACCAATGGCCATGGCCGTTGCAGCACCTGCAGGCGGCGGAGACGCCGGCGGCGCAGCAGAGCAGGACGAATTTGATGTCGTTCTCGAAGCTGACGGCGGAAACAAGATTGCAGTGATCAAGGAAGTTCGCGCACTCACCAACCTCGGCTTGAAAGAAGCCAAGGACCTGGTTGAAGCAGCTCCGAAGGCAATCCTTGAGAAGGTCAACAAGGAAACAGCTGACAAGGCAAAGGAAGCCCTCGAAGGCGCCGGCGCCAAGGTCACACTCAAGTAACTCACTTGATTCATGGGAAGGGGCGGCCAGGTGGTCGCCCCTTTTCGCATGAGAAATTGCATTACAAAGTGGTTACAACGGGCAAAAATGCCGCGCCCGGCTTGACCTTTTGCCATTTAGGGGTCAGTATTTAGGTGCTTGAAGAACATCGCGCACGTGAAAACGATGATCCGAAACCGCTGGGACTTGCTGTCGGCCCCCAGGGTTTCTCAGATCGAGGGATTCACCAGCGTGCTGAAGGCCCAAACGGCCCCCTGCCGGGGACCCCGTTAGACAGCGGCTTGCCGGATCCGGTATGCTGCTGCTTTGCGCTGTCTCCTCACTTTCTAGCCAGGGTTGACTTGTCTGATTTTTCAGATTTGACAATTGGGGCTTAATTGGAATGTCAGCGCTTTGGCCCGCAGCGCACTGGAAGGAATCGTCTTGGCATCCCACGACGTCACCCCGCTCTCCCCATCACTACACAGGGCATCATTTGCCAAGATTCGTGAGCCCCTCGCGGTTCCGGATCTGCTTCGGTTGCAGACCGCCAGCTTTGACTGGTTGCTCGGCAATGAGAAGTGGCAAAAGGCAGTTGCCGCAGCGCTTGCCGCTGGCAACACCGAGATCCCACAGGTATCTGGTCTGACCGAGATCTTCGAGGAAATTTCACCCATCGAAGACTTC
>Ga0181553_10003507_pt1 | contig 13541 bp, 12 predicted proteins | sample 011ome_17_FD_133753 | JGI IMG/M metagenome (GOLD analysis project Ga0181553, IMG submission 133753) | Coastal salt marsh microbial communities from the Groves Creek Marsh, Skidaway Island, Georgia - 011502XT metaG (megahit assembly) | ecosystem: Environmental > Aquatic > Marine > Intertidal...
GGGCTTTGCTGTTGGCTTTTCCTGGTATGGCCCCCTGTTCGGAAAAGCCTGGATGAAAAGCGTCGGCCTGATCGAAGAGGATGTTCAGCAAGGGAATATGGGAAAAACCTTTGGCATCTCATTTGTATGCCAGTTCATCATGGCCTATTGCCTCGCCATGTTTTTTGGCAACAATCTTGGCGCTGCTGAAGGTTCTCTGTACGGATTCCTGACTGGTTTCGCCTGGGTCGCCCTTGCACTCACTGTCAACGGACTGTATGAACAGAAATCCTGGCAATACATGGTGATCAATGGCGGTTAATGGACCGTCACGTTCACACTGATGGGATTGATTCTCGGAATCTTTAACTAGAACCGAACGCGTTATATGACCCTGGCGATACTTTCCGCCAGGTAATCGATATTAGCCCGGTTAATACCAGCCACATTGATCCTGGAAGAGCCAACAAGGTAAATGCTGTAGTCATTGACCAACGTGCTCACCTGTTCTTTCGAAAGCCCAAGGAAGGAAAACAGTCCTTTCTCGTTCTGAATAAACGAGAAATCTTTTGCCACGTCTTTTTCCTGAAGCTTCGCTACCAGGTCGCGACGAAGACCATTGATGCGGTCACGCATTTCTGTCAGCTCATCATTCCAATCTCGGGTCAGCTGAGCATCATCAAGAATCATCTCTACCAGGAATGCACCATGGGCTGGTGGTACGGAATAAATTTCCCTGGCTTTTGCCACGACCTGAGTACCGACCGCTTTCGCTGCATCACTATTGCTGGTCACAATAGTCACGGCACCAACACGATCACGGTAAAGGCCAAAGTTTTTTGAATAGCTGTTGCAGATGACAAGTTCCGGCAGTTTTTCTGCCATTAATCTGGCGCCATAGGCATCTTCATCCAGGCCATCACCCAGGCCCTGGTAAGCCATATCAATAAAGGGGGTGCACCCGTTGGCCAGAGCAAGTTCTGTTACTGCCTGCCATTGATCCCTGTTCAGATCGGCACCGCAAGGATTGTGACAGCAGCCATGAAGCAGCACCAGGTCACCTTTTGTCGCACCCTTGAGCGTGCTCATCATGGCATCAAAATCCAGTGAATGAGTGTCATGGTCATAATAGGGATACTCTTCCAGAGTCAGACCGGAGGAAGATAAGAGCGGCACATGATTGGGCCAGCTTGGGTTGCTGACATAGATTTTGCTGCCCGGAGCACTGCTATTAATGAACTCAGCTGCCAGGCGCAATGAGCCTGAACCGCCAGGAGCCAGAACGGTACTGTAGCGACCATCACGGATGACCGGGTGGGCATTACCCAGGATCAGGTTAAGGGTATGCCTGATAAAACCTTCAGGACCGGCCTGGGCGATATAGGCTTTTGAATCTTCCTGGTCACATTTCCTGCGCTCTGCCTCTTTTACCGCTTTCATTACCGGACACGTACCACTTTCATCCTTGTATACACCTACCCCAAGATCAATCTTGTTGGGGTTGGTATCTTTTTTGTAGGCAGCGGAGAGTCCGAGTATCGGGTCTGCGGGACGGGCTTCAATTGAATCAAACATAATTGTTCCGGTTGTCAGCGGGAAATAAAAACGCGCGGATTATAGCAGGAAGATTTCAAACAGGCGTAGCATTCGGGCTAAATAGCACCAAGTTTTTGCAGTTCACTGAATATTGCAGCGGCCATCTCCCCGTAACCCGCCTCATTGGGATGAACAGTATCAGATTTCAACGCCGGTGCCGACAATACATCTGACACTACGTCCGGAATAAAGGCCACACCCAGCTCGTCTGCGACCTCCTCATAGACTGCCTCACTGCTCAGAAAAATTCCTGGCGCCGGAACACCCAGCATCAGTATCTCGATACCCCTGTTCTGGGCCATGGCGATCATTTGACGCAAATTACTGTCCAGCTGGCTAACCGGCCTTTTGCGAAGCAGATCATTGCCTCCGTGACAAAGAATCAGTAATTGCGGGCGGTGCTGTTCTAGTAAGCCTTCCAGTCTTGCCAGGCCTTCGCTGCTTTCCTCTCCTGAAACCCCGGCATTGATCACGGTTCTGTTTAATAACGTGGCTAACTGCGCCGGGTAACTACCTTCAGACGGCGCGCCATTTCCCGCAGTAAGACTGTCGCCAAATGCCAGGATAGTTGCACCAGGAGACAAGGGCTGAAGTCCAGGCCCATCGCTACAGGAAGTCATCAAAAGACTTACAAAGAGAATAAATATCCTAGCTTTCATGGCCAAGGAGCCCTTTTGCTTCCTGGTAAGTCAGAGATTTGATACCTGACATATCCATGGACGTGGCCAGAGACTTCCCGAGAATATAGGCAAGTATCCGGCCATAATGACCAAAAGTTTTCTCATACACAGGAAGGATATCCTCAAGGGACTCCGCTTTTTCCAGGACCTCTTGCAACCTGTCGTGTTCATTGCCGATATAGTCCATGAATTCCCTGTCATGTTCCATGGCCGGATCCAGGGCCAGTGTCCAGGTTCTGTCATCATGCAAAATGCAGGAGCCGATATACCTGCCCCTGTACCCTTTCACACCCCATTCGTGCGGACCCACAAGTAAAAGACGGAAACGCCCTTCCATCTGGTAAAGATAATAGGTTTTATTGGGAACAGGGTTGAAACGAAAATCACTTTGCAGCACGAACATGGAAGTAAATAATTCCATCTGTACCTGGTCAATTTGTTTCGGAGGAAGCAGACGGTCAAGACGATGACCATCAAGTCCCTGTAGTAAGGGGACAAGGCCTTTTCCCTGGGGGTTTGGATTGTTCGGCATAAGTTTATTATAGCCCTTCGGGCTTGAATTAGTCTCAAGTCACGAGTCGCAAGTCGCAGGTTTCAAGGTATAACAATTTAACCAGCTGAAAATTACTCTAATACCAAAAACTGTTCACGCTTCAACCAATCTATCAGGGAATAAATTAGGCTGACGGGTCGTTCCTTAAGACTTTAAACTTGCGACTTGTGACTATTGGTTTACAGCTATTTCCCTGTATCATGCCTTCCATACGTAAACGGGGGGTTTATGGATCCAGCAGCAGTATTTCAGACAATGATTGTCCCTTTCGGGCTGTTCATGATCATGATGGGTCTGGGACTGACATTATCAATTGACGACATACTCCGTGTCATCGTCATGCCCAAGGCTGTTCTGATTGGCCTGTTCGGCCAGCTACTGCTGCTTCCCACCATTGCCTTCATCCTGGCATTTGCCCTGAATCCTGCACCGGTCATTGCTATTGGCCTGATCCTCCTGGCAGCCTGCCCCGGGGGTATCACATCAAATGCCTACGTTTTCGCCAGTCGTGGTGACATTGCCCTGTCTGTTACGCTGACATCAATTGCCAGCATGTTTACCGTCGTCACCATGCCGTTCCTTGCATGGCTCGCATTAACGGTTTTTGCCGAAGGCAGCGAAATAATCAATGTTCCCATTACCAATATGATGCGCAACCTGGCACAACTGACAATACTGCCAATTGTGATCGGCATGCTCACACGAAAATACAAACCGGATTTTGCCCAAACCATGGTCGAACCTGTGCGCAAGATGGCAATTGCCATTCTCATCATGGTAATCCTTGGGAACACCTGGTTCAGCATAGACACACTGAAGCAATACATGGTGCAGGCTGGCATTGCTGCCCTCTTCCTGAACATCTCCTGCATGAGTGCCGGCTATGCAATTTCCAGGTTAATGAAACTGAACACCGACCAGACCATATCGATCACCTACGAAATCGGCTTGCAAAACCTTTCTCTAGCCCTGGTGTTGGCCAACACCTTGCTGGGCGTGCCTGCCTATGCAGCGGTCACCCTGGTCTATGGTCTGTTTATGAAGTTCACGGCCCTGAGTTTCATGGCCTATGCGAAAAAAATGAAGGGAATAGCTAAAGAGGAAGGGGAAGCTGCTTCAGCACAATAGTGGCGAGATACGAGTAGAACAGAAAAATTATAATCTCGTCACTCGTCACTCGCACCTAGTAACTCTTTATTCATTAAATTCACTTTCTCTTTCAGCGCGTCCTTGTAAGCCGAAAGTTTCGCTGAAACATCGGTGTCAAAAGCCCCGATCATTTCCGCCGCAAGAATTCCTGCATTTTTGGCGCCGTTAAGCGCAACGGTTGCTACAGGCACACCGTTAGGCATCTGCAGGATGGAAAGCACGGAGTCCCAGCCGTCGATAGAATTGGATGACTTGATGGGCACACCAATCACCGGGAGCGTGGTAATCGAAGCAACCATGCCGGGCAAATGGGCCGCGCCTCCGGCACCGGCAATAATGGCAACCAGTCCGCGCCCTGCTGCTTCCCTGGCATAATCAACCATGGCTTCTGGTGTCCTGTGCGCAGAGACAACTGATATCTCTGATTCAATACCAAACTCAGACAGCATCTCCGCTGCCTGCTGCATTACGTCCAGGTCAGAATTACTGCCCATGATAATTCCCACTTTGTGGGCGCTGCTGCCATTACTCATGCAACCACCTTGATAGCGTTTTTCACTTGGTCCATTTTTTCACGTAAGCGGGTCATGTCTTCATCCACGATAGTGATATGCCCCATTTTTCGGTGGGGACGTGTTTCCTTCTTTCCGTAAAGGAAAAGGCTTGCGCCTTCTATTTTCATCAAATCATCCAGGCCTTCGTATGTTGCAGGGCCAGTATAACCATCTTCTCCTAACAGGTTCACCATAGCAGAAGGCCTGAGAATATCGGTTGCTCCCAGGGGTAAGCCGAAAATAGCTCGAAGATGCTGCTCATATTGCGATGTTATGTTGGCATTTATGGTCTGGTGACCACTGTTATGGGGACGGGGTGCGACTTCATTAACGAGCACTTCGCCATCGTGAGTCACAAACATTTCAACAGCCAGAAGTCCCACTATGCCAAAGCTTTCTATGACCTGCCGAGCTATCTGTTCTGCCCTTGCCTGCACTTCCACAGCAGCACTGCTTGGTGCTATCAGGTAATCTACAAGGTTATGTTCAGGATGGAATACACATTCCACGGCAGGAAAAGTTGCCACCTCTCCCCGCGCATTACGTGCTGCAACCACTGAAATCTCCTGCTGAAAATCCACCAGTTTTTCCAACAGGCCAGGCGCATCAAAAGCCTTGTCCATATCATCAATACTGTTCAGTCGCTGGACTCCGCCACCGTCGTAGCCGCCTGTACCCAGTTTGTTAAAAGCGGGAAGAAAATCTGCATGGTTTCTGACGTCCTCCCGGTTCTCGACGAGTACAAAGTCAGCCGTTGGTATCCCTTGATCCCTGTAAAACTGTTTCTGCGTCCGCTTGTCCTTGATGATTTCAACAATGCCAGGTTGCGGATAGACCTGTACACCTTCAGCTTCCAGCGCTTTAAGCGCATCAATACTGACGTTTTCTATTTCTATTGTGAGCAGGTCTACGGCTTGACCAAAAGCAAGAACGGTATCGAAGTCTGTAATATCACCGGCACGAAAGGCAGCTGCAATCTCTGCGCAGGGTGCGCCGGGATCATTATCGAGAACACTGGTATGAACGTTGAAATTTGCACAGGCCTGGATCAGCATTCGGCCTAGCTGGCCGCCACCAAGAATACCCAGTCTGAAGTCCTGCTGATAAAACGCTTTCATGAATTGCTTCGAGGCACTTTTTGTCAGGAAAGCGGCGCATCATACCATTACCGGCTTTTGATGCAAGCTTTTGAAACATATTGATTTCATTAGCTTTTATGGGGTTATTTCACCCAAAAGCTCAAGATCTATCCTGAACAACTTACGCTGCTCGTTAGTCAGTAGCAGGGTCTGCTCATCATCCCAGATAACTGTCTCGACCTGCTCCACTACACTTTCATCCAATGGATAGCGACGAGCACTGGAAGATAACCAGGCATCTCCTTCCGCGGGGCGATCGAAAACCCATAAATCCGTGTAGGAAATGACCGCCAGTTTCTGGCCATCGGGTGAGACTTCAGCTCCAGTGACTGCGAGCATTTCAGAGTGTCTGTCTACAAGAGTCAGGGGGTTGGACTCTTCCTCACTCATTGAATCAAGTCGGTACAGGTTTGCTCCTGCTTCATAACCGCCACTGACCTTTCTGTGCTTTGTAATCAGGTACAAACTACCTTCAAAGATAAAAAGCGCTTCACTATCGAAGTAATGATGATCAAATCCCGGAAAACTTTCCTGCTCGGGATAATGTACAGGAATATGTCGAATCGCAGCAGACTGTGTCGATGCGGTGGGATCTATTTCACTGAGAAGATAAATGCCAAGGTCACGCCGGTTATTGAGATTATTACCAGTATCGCCGACGTACAGGTAGTTTTCATCGATGGTCATCGCTTCCCAGTCAGTATTTTCAGCATAGAGCACCCTAAAGCCGGTCCACTGCTCCTTGCCATCCACTTTTTCCTCCCCAAAATAGGAAAAGCGGGAAAACGTGGGAATGACATTGTTACCTTCGCGATTGATAGCAAACAGTCTTGCTTCATTACCACTGTCATTCACCACCCAGTAAGTATTCTCATAGCCAATACTTTTTGCCATACCGCTTACTTCACTGATTGGTTTTGACGTGATACTGGCAATAACCTCAGGAGAGAATCCGCCCTTGGGTCGACTGTAAAAACTGAAAAATGCGATAAGTGCAGCAATCAGCACAACGCTAAGGAGAATCTTGATGCTTTTGTTCATGTCTGCTCGTTCTGGAAAACAAGCAGACTACGTTGCGCAATAAATCGGGTCAACCGGTATTAATCTACAAAATCAGTAACCCATGTACTGATTGTAAATATAGACGGAAAGCGCCTTGATGGTGGCCGCATCCAGAGTAGTGTTCCATGCCGGACAGCTTTCTGTCCTGCCATTGGCAATAACGTCATAGACCTCTTCCCTGCCACTTCCGAACAGCCAGATGCTGTCTGTCAGGTCAGGTCCGCCAAAGGCTTTATAGCCACTGCCCCCTTCCCCATGACACTCGGTGCAAAGCGGGATAAGCGATGCGCTATTTTTCACTGCCGTGGCATCATGTGCCATACCGGCCAGGCTATAGACATAGTCCACCAGGCCATTGAGCTGATCTTCAGTGAAGCCCAGTTGCCCATATCCCGGCATTTGCGAAAAGCGTGTATCGGGACATCCCCCGTAGCGTTTCATCTCATCAGGACAGTCCTGGTTGCGAACTCCATAGAGAATAGTCTGCATAATTTCAAATACAGCTTCCGACTGCGTCATTTCAAAACCGGTGACTCCCCAGATCCAGTCGAAATCCACCAGGTTAGGCACACCGGATTGTCCAGTCAGATCGGCACCATGACAGTCAGCACAATGGTCACTAATCGCTGCCTGGGCAAGGCTCTCCATATATCCCTTGAGTTCTGCATTGGCCTGGATTGCATCGGGAGATGCCAGGAGAAGCGCTTCATCAAGATTTTCCTGAGCTGAAAGTGAACCGGTAAAAATAACTGCCAGGAAAAAATATATAGTTATTCGGGTTTGATATATTTGCATGCAAGCCTCCACGGAAGACGAGGCTAATCTAGAACAATACCGGGGATGAAAAAAGGACTAACGGAACGGTGCTTGATAGAGGTCAAACGCTCAGGGTTTGAGACCGCGCAGAACTAAATCAATATGATTTTTTGCGTATTCTTTTATGTCCAGAGGGTCATGTTGATCAAACTGTAGTCGCCAGATGGCACTGATCATTGCTGGTGCGATAAGAATTTGGGTGAATTCATTCAGGGCTTCTTCGCGGAACTCTCCATTTTCCACTCCTTTCTTGATAATCCCTTTGAGCACATCCTGGTGGCTTGCAATCATTTCAGTGAAAAAGAAATCTGACAGCGAAGGAAAACGTGATGTTTCACCCATTATCATCGCCACTAACTGCGGCATCTTGTCCTGGTGCAGGGTTTCATATAATCGTTCCAAGTGAATTGTCAAAAGCTCAGCTGCAGTGCCCGAGAATTCTTGAGCTAATCTCTGTGCCTCATCGCGCAAGGGGAATAAGTTTTTGCGTACCACTTCTTCGAAAAGCGCTTCCTTACTATCAAAGTACAGATAGATAGTGCCTTTGCCGATACCTGCCCGCACGGCCACATCGTCGAGCTTGGCCGCAGTGAATCCCTGCTGGGCAAATTCCATGAACCCCGCATCAATAATGGCATTACGGCGGGCCTCTTTCTGGAGTTCTCGCTTGCTGGGCATGTAATCTTTTGCGGCTTCCAAGGGGTATAACCCTAAATAATCCTTGACAAATTTATTAAAAATTATAAAACTGACTGACCAGTCAGTCAATCAAATGGAGTTGTAAATCCCCAGCCATGTCATCACCGTCGAACACAATGAATAAACCACGCAAACCATTCTGGTTTTTTGTCTCTATTGCCATTCTTGGCTTTGGTATTGCCAGCTTTATTCTGCTGCGTGCATTGAAACCAGTACCCGAACAGCGTGATCCGACCGAACTGATCCCAATAGTACAGTCCATCCCTTTGCAACATCGTGACTCTTCCCTGTTGATTGAAGGTAATGGCATGGTCATGCCAAAAACAGCTATTTCAATTCAGTCCCAGGTCAGTGGCGAGATCGTCAGCATGCATCCCAACCTGGTCAGCGGTGGCGCTTTTGACAAGGGTGAATTGATTATTCAGATTGACCCCCGCTCCTACGAAGCCAACCTGGAGGAGGCAAAAGCCACACAGCTTGCCAACCAGGCCAATCTCGATTTTCTTGAAAAACAGGTGGCCCGTTTACGCTCACTCCGTGAAAGTGACTATGCTGGAGAAGAGGTCCTTGATGATGCTGTCAGCCGTCTTGAACAAACCAGGGCATCGATTGTCAGACAAGAAGCTATTATCCTGAGTCGATCACTGGATCTTGAACGAAGCACTATTCGTGCCCCGTTCACGGGAAGAATTTTCGATGAAAGCATCGACCTCGGTGATATTGTTTCCCCGGGACGTGAACTTGCCCGGTTCTATGCCAGTGATGAAGTCGAGATAGTGGTCTCCTTGAATTCTGATGATTCCGTATTTATTCCCGGCTTATGGTCGCAGGAAGATGCCAGAGACAGGAAAGCATGGATTACGGTAAATCATGGTGGCAACGAATACGAATGGGAGGGGTATCTTCATCGCGTGGAATCGGATATTGACCGCACAACACGCACAGTTGATGTTGTTGTCCGCGTACCCGATCCCTTTACTCCCGGTATCCCAACGAGCAACGCCAATTTGCCGGTCATACTTGAGGCACCTCCCCTGTTGGTAGGTATGTATAGCACCGTGGCTATAGAAGGCATGCAAATACCCGATCATTTTGTTTTGCCAGTCAGTGCATTGCGCCAGAACAACACGGTCTGGACCGTTGCCGAAGGAATTCTCAGCATCAACCCTGTTCAGCCAGTTCGTCAGGAAGGTGACCAGGTGGTTTTACTGGCACCTGACTTGCCAGAAGGGACGCAAATCATTGTCAGTGATATTGCCCTTGTTTCCGATGGCATGCGTGTGCGAGTGAGCGCCTCAGCCAAGGGAGCCATCAACTGATGAACGGCATAATTTCATGGATGGCCCGCAATGGTGTTGCAGCTAACCTGTTGATGGTATTCATGCTGGTGGCAGGCTTTACCAGTTTTTTCCAGATCACAGTCATGCTGTTTCCAGAACAGGATGAGAACGTTATTACCATCAGTGTGCCTTATCCCGGCGCTTCCCCTGCAGAGGTGGAAGAATCAATCATTCGGCGCATCGAGGAAAACGTTGAAAGTGTCGAAGAAATTCTGGATATCACTTCTGTCGCCTCTGAAAACATGGGCACAGTCTCTGTTGAACTGGTACAGGGCGCTGATACCATGCGTCGACTCGATGAAATCACCTCTGAAGTTGACCGGATCACTACCTTTCCTGTGGATGCCGAGGAGCCCCAGATCAGCATACGCAGTAATTCTCAGCGCGCATTGCAGCTTGTTGTCGCCGGCAGCACCACGGAAAGAGAATTAAAGGAACTGGCCAACCGGATCAAGGATGAACTGACCTTTATGGAAGGGATCTCCATCGTGGATATTTCCGGCGCACGGGACTACGAAATTTCCATAGAAGCGTCCAACGAAGCACTGCGCAGCCAGGGCCTGACCCTGACCGATATTTCCAATGCGGTCAGGCAGGAAAGCCTGGAGTTACCTGGCGGAGAAATAGAAACTCGCAGTGAGGAATTTGTTCTGCGCACACTCGGTCGTAATTATGATCAACAGGATTTTGGTGAAATTGTTCTGCGGACTGGCGATAACGGCGCACGTATCGTGCTCGGTGATGTAGCCACGATCTCTGATGGTTTTACCGATACCGACCTGATCAATCTCTACAATGGCATTCCTGCAGTCATGATCAATGTCATGAGAGTGGGTGATGAACAGATTCTTGAGATTGCCGAAACTGTAGAAAATTATCTGACTGAAGAACTTCAGCCCACGTTGCCCGAGGGCGTATTCGCTGTCATTGCCCGCAACGAAGCATCGGTCATCAAGGACCGCCTGAGCATACTTGCCGAAAATGGTTTGATGGGGCTTGTCCTGGTTATTCTGACCCTGACAATCTTCCTCGAATTCAGGGTCGCAGCCTGGACCAGCCTGGGTATCTTTATTTCCTTCGTTGGCGTCTTTGCCATCATGCGCGTGTTTGATATTTCCATTAACGTGCTTTCCTCCATTGGCTTCCTGTTGGCCATCGGTATTGTCGTGGATGATGCCATCGTGGTCGGTGAAAATATTTTTGCCCGCCAGGAAAAGGGAGTCCCTCCCCTGCAGGCAGCCATCCAGGGTGCTCAACGTATTTCCATCCCGGTTATTTTCGCAGTGGCAACCACCATTGCCGCGTTCAGCTCCCTGCTGACACTGCCAGGGACTCTTGGCGGCCTTCTGGGCAATATCCCCGCAGTGGTTATAGGCGTTTTATTTCTTTCGGTTGCAGAAGCCTTACTGGTACTGCCCTTTCACTTGTCACATCAAAGCACTGTCAAAAAAGCGAAATCCAGAGTGTCTCAATTCTTTGATGATATCCATGGGAAGATCAACCACTGGTTCAAGTGGTTCATCAATGGCCCCCTGGAAGACTCCCTGGAGTTTGTGACTCACCACCCCTGGGTTGCCATCTCATCATCCATCAGCCTGCTGTTTATTACCGCAGGCATCATGGGCGGTGGTTACGTCAAGTTTGTCTTTTTCCCTGAAATTGAAGGCGACAATGTGATTGCGAGTATCGAATTACCCTCAGGTGCTACTGCAGAGCGGACAGAGGCAGTTGTGACAAGACTTGAAGACGTCGCACTTTCTATTGGCAGCGAATTCGATCTCTACGTGGACAACGGAGCCCCTGCCATCAAATCTCTCAATGTTTTAGTAGGTGCACAGGATAGCGGACAGCCCAACCCGCTTGGCGGTGGCGGCGGCCTTGAAACACCGAATGTCGCTACTATCGTATTGGAAATGGCGCCACCGGAAACCCGCAGCTTTTCTTCCAAGGCATTTGAAGACAGATGGCGTGAAGCTGTTGGACTCGTTCCTGAAGCACGCAAACTCACCTATTCCTCCCAGCAAATGAGCTTTGGTGATGCTGTCAGGGTCGAGCTGACTGCTGCAAGCGATGAAACACTGGGGGCTGTTGTCGCTGAAGTGGAGGCGGCGCTTAGGCAGATGACCGGAGTTTTTGATGTCAAGAATGATCGAGACACCGGTAAACGCGAAATCGCATTCACCCTTAAACCTGAAGCACGTACTTATGGTTTAACCCTGCAGTCCCTGGCCTTCCAGGTTCGCGCCGCATTTTTTGGCGATGAATCACTCAGAGTGCAGCGTGGACGTGAGGATGTGCGTGTGTATATTCGATTACCCGGTGAAGAACGCAACTCCATTGACGATCTTAAAGCCTACCGCATCAGGACACCTGAAGGCTTTGTACCACTGGGAGAGGTTGCTGACCTGACCGAAGGTACAAGCCCGACGTCCATTAACCGTCGTAATGGCAGGCGTATTATTGCCGTCACTGCCAGTGTGGATTCTGGTGTGATAACCAGCAATGAAGTGAACAGTTATATCACTTCAACGCTTATGCCATCGATTCAGCAACGCTATCCTGATCTTACACATGACTTCGGTGGAGAACAGCGCGAACAGGCACGTACCGCACCTGCGATTATTATGAACTTTTTTTACGCGCTGGTTGCGATCTACGCCATGCTGGCTATCGCTTTCAAGTCCTATACCCAACCGTTGGTGGTAATGTCAGTGATTCCATTCGGCGTGTTTGGCGCCATCATGGGCCACCTGATCATGGGCATCAATATGTCCCTGTTGAGTATTTTCGGCATCATCGGGCTTTCGGGAGTAATCATTAACGGGGCCCTGGTTATGATTGATTTCATCAACGAAGAAGTCCGCAATGGCATGGACTACCATGAAGCCATAGTGGAAGGTGCCAAAAACCGGTTCCGCCCGATTTTCCTCACATCACTCACCACCTTCCTTGGTGTTGCACCCCTGGTTTTTGAAACCAGTGTCCAGGCACAGTTCCTGATTCCGGTAGCGTTGAGTGTAGGATTTGGTGTGTTATTTGGGACTGCGATTCTGCTAGGACTTGTGCCGGCAATCATGTCACTGTTAAGTCCGCCAAAGGTGGTACCCGAGCTCGATCATAGCGGACAGCCGATTGTGGATTACCAGTAAGCGTAGAGGGTTTAGAGAATTTCTGCTATCGGCCAAAAGCAGTAATAATCTTAAAATCCAACTCTACTAACTAATTCATCCATATATTCAGCAATAAAATTTTCACCTTCCTTCATGCTATTGAACATCTGCATAGATACGCCTCCACCCTGTATGGTATTAACCACCAATGCCAGCCTTGTATTCAGCAGTTCCTCTGACAAATACCCACTCTGGTACTGAATAAAAGATTCTTCTCCAACTTTCAACATAGTTACGATAAACCCTGTTACATGTACTCTTTCAAGTGGAGTTAAAGAAGAAATATCATCCTTTTGCGCGTTTATAAATGCTTGGGCATATACTTCATTAGACGCTAGCTGCAAAGTCATTTGCTGAGTTCTTTCCGCAAGCGCCTGAACATTCGAAATAACGATTGCTTGAGTATTTGCAGCCGTTTCTTCTGCTCCCTGTCGTACTTCTAAGCCCACAAATATCAAACCAGCAACTACTGCGGCTGCAGAAACGATCTCAGCGATCAAAGCATATTCTTGGAGTTTTTCCTTCATAGCTATCCCCTCTGAAAGCCATAAAGTGCGTGAATCAGGTATTTTTTACGCTTTTTAGATCAAATTGTATAATGTCAGCTTTGGGTAGTTAGCATACATATGAAAATACATATACCTGAAAGGTTGTTTTTAAAAGGCCCGAACACCTCTAATTAGTAAAAAATAATTTGATCAAAATTGAATAAATTGAAAACTACTATTTTTATAATTTTAAATTTGGTAAAAGTTAGATTAAGAATAATAAGTTTGTAGAGGGCGGCTTCGCGAATGGCGTTTA
>Ga0181553_10003519_pt1 | contig 13507 bp, 8 predicted proteins | sample 011ome_17_FD_133753 | JGI IMG/M metagenome (GOLD analysis project Ga0181553, IMG submission 133753) | Coastal salt marsh microbial communities from the Groves Creek Marsh, Skidaway Island, Georgia - 011502XT metaG (megahit assembly) | ecosystem: Environmental > Aquatic > Marine > Intertidal zone...
GAAGAACATTATTGCCAAGGCTTTAAACCTTGGACATGTACTGCTGCCGTAATCGCAGATCCATACGACAACCAAATGATGGGCGTTATAGACTTATCCGGGCTATGCAGCATCTATGACAAATTCCATGTCCCCCTAGTCGTCGCCTGGGCAAGCCAGATACAAACAAACCTTGCTAAACGAACAGCAGAGCAGTGGAGCACACTACTAGAACATAGCAACAGCAACTTTGGTAACTATCGCAATTCAGGAAAGCTTCTTTTTGATACCCAGGGGCGACTGGTCAGTCACTCACCAAATGCCTGCTCATCCTTAAACTCACTGGGTATAGACTACGACCCCGAAGCAAAACGAAGGGTGTCACTGAAACGCTTTGGTGGCGATGAAATCATTTACCCCCACGACCAGGGCAATTGGATATCAGACGATTGGGTAGAGCCCGTTCGCCACAAAGACGAAATCGTTGGATTCCAACTACTGGTTCCATCTGGCACAAAAAATATTCATCGACAGGATATTGCCAATACCGAGCTACCCTTGCCGGCAAAATCAGACTTTGACCCGTTTGATAATATCTATGGCAAAAGTCCCTCATTTAGAGCTAGCGCTGACAAAGCACGTAAAGCTGCCACAACCCCGCTCCCTGTGCTTATCTTGGGAGATACTGGCGTGGGTAAAGAAGTGTTTGCTCAGGCCATCCATGAGTCAAGTAATTATGCCGATGGCCCATTTATCGACCTGAACTGTGGAGCCTTTTCCAAAGAACTACTGAGCAGTGAACTATTTGGTCATGTAGAAGGTGCCTTCACCGGTGCCAAGAAAGGGGGCATGGTAGGAAAAATTGAGGCGGCAAATGGTGGCACGCTCTTTCTCGATGAAATCGGCGAAATGCCTCTTGAAATTCAACCACTTTTCCTTCGAGTACTTCAAGAACGAAAAATTTATCGGGTTGGCGACATCAAACCAATTTCTGTTGACTTCCGGCTAATTGCTGCAACAAACAGAGATCTTAAAAAAGCTGTCAATGAAGGTCGTTTTAGAAAAGATCTATTTTTCCGCTTATCTACGGTCACTATCAGCCTCGACCCACTATCAGGCCGCAAGGAAGATATTGAAGGTATCTCAAAATTAGTAGTTGAACGCGTCAACAAAGATCATCAAGTAATACCCAAGTATATTTCCTCTGCCTTAATGACGGCCCTTAAAAGTAGAGAGTGGTCGGGCAATATCCGCGAGCTTGTAAATGTTATTGAATGCATGTGCTTCATGTCATCCAATGAAACATTAACAATAGATGATCTACCCGACGGCTATAGGCTTGATGAAGAAGGGAGCAGCAACCAAGTAATGGCTCCCGGCGATTTAAGTCAGCCTCTTTGCAGCCTGGATTATGCGGAAAGGAAAACCATTGAAGCTGCAGTTAAACAATATGAAGGCAACATGACGAAAGCTGCCAAAGTTCTTGGCATTGCCAAAAGCACTCTTTATCAGAAAATGAAAAAGTACGGGATAGAAAAACAATAGAAGTCCGGTTCACCTAAGAAGAAGTTTAAGCCACAATTACAAAGTTAACGCCTTTCGTTTACTCCTTAAATGTTCTCAGAATTCGCTACCTGAGTGTAGGCAATACGCACCTGTTTACTCCAACAACAATGGTCCCTGCAATACAAAGCTATCGCCGGATTATTTAGGTTTTGCTTATATTACAGAGAAACACCTTATATTACTCAGAAACACCAAAGCATTTCAGACCTAGCAAATACTAGGCTTAATACATGTGCTGACCACCATTAATTGAAAGCGTTGAACCGGTAATAAATCCACCGCCATCAGACGCTAAAAACAAAACCGAGCGAGCTATATCATGGGCCGTTCCCAATCGACCAACAGGAATTGTTGCAATAATTTTCTCTAGGACATCAGCAGGAACATTTCGTACCATATCGGTATCTACATAACCTGGAGCAATGGCATTCACTGTAATACCGTGGGAGGCACTTTCTAAGGCTAATGCCTTAGTAAAACCATGTATACCCGACTTGGCAGCAGCATAATTTACTTGGCCATACTGTCCAGCTTGACCGTTAACTGAACCAATATTGATAATACGGCCAAACTTATCCTCACGCATTCCCTCAATAACACAACGACACATGTTAAAACATGAGCCTAGGTTAGTATCAAGAACTTCCTGCCAAGACTCTGGAGACATACGATGCATCGTCTTGTCCCGAGTTATCCCAGCGTTATTTACGAGTATTGAAACAGGCCCAATATCGCGGCTAATTTCTTCTATGCCTTTCTTGCATGCATCAAAATCAGATACATCAAATTTATAGGTAGGTATACCCGTTGCCTCATGAAATTCGCGAGCACGCTCTTCATTGTTGGCATAATTAACCACTGCATCATAGCCCGCTTCTTTGAGCTCCACTGCAATGGCTTCACCTATACCCCTTGTTCCGCCTGTAACTAAGGCTACTTTCGACATGTTAAGACTCCATTACTTATTGATAATGCGAGACCAACAAAACCTGACACACCTACTCTGTACGAACGATCCAAATAGGCAACCGTAATATTGATAAAGTGCCAAGCTCTTCAGTCACTATCTAGTAAATAACCTAACGGTATCAAAAATACAAACCTTCTTTAGGCTAATTGCCTTTTTATTAAAAAATAGTTAGCTCAGAGAAGAATTTTCTCAAACCAATGATAAAATACTTACTGAGCTCAACAAAGGGCATAGAAGTTTAATCGGCTTTCTACTGAACACGGCGCATAACAGAAACGCAATTGGTCACACCTGAGCCACCAACATTGACTGTCATAGCCACCTCAGGATTACCTTTTGCAGCCACACCAATAGGCTCACCAACCAACTGCTTGTACGCCAAAGCATGCATTGAAGCACCCGTTGCACCGACAGGGTGCCCTTTCGACTTCAAACCACCAGACAAGTTAATTGGGCAATCACCTTCTGGGTTAAACTTACCTTCCATCAAGTCATATCCTGCACGTCCAGGTTCAGATAAACCTACAGCTTCTGCACAAAGTAATTCATTAACAGTAAAGCAGTCATGTACTTCTGCGAAATTCAAAGCATCCACAGTAATACTGGCTTCATCACAAGCTAACTTAACGGCATGCCTTGTTGCCTGCAGCTCATCCAGTCGACCCAGGCGACCATTAAGCATCATCCGGTCTGTTGTATGGCCAACACCGCTCAACTCAACTGCATTCTTAAAGTTAGCCTTAGCATTGTCAGTAGACGTCAGGACTACTGCTGCTGCGCCATCAGTAATCAAGGAACAGTCATGTAATCTAAGTGGTGCAGCAATCATTGGGTTACTACCTTTTCCAGAATCAGGTAAATTCAAAATTGCTTCTGGCGTAATTAACTGATTTTTATCTGGCAAACTACCTGGACCAAAATGCGCTAATGGGTTTTGGATACCGTTACGATAGTTAAGTGCAGAAACATGAGCGAGCATCATCCGTAGTTCATCATCAGAAATTTTGTGTTTCTGTTGGTAAGCTTTACCTAGCTCAGCAAACAAACCTGGGAAGGTCATTCCATTCGCGCCCTCATCAGGCCAATAAGAACAACAAGACAGCGCATGGGTAACGCCAGCTGTGTCCAGCCCAGTCATCTTCTCTACACCCAACGCTAAGACATTTTTAAAGCGGCCCGATTCCACAGCATAAGCGGCATTATAAATAGCCAGAGATGATGATGCGCATGCACCTTCTGTTCGTGTCGTTGGCTTAAACAACAAACCGTCTGGATCAATTTCCAGAGCGAGCGGCCCCACATGCTCTTGGTTCAAGAACAATGAAGGTGAACAAGAGCCCACCCAAATTGCGTCAATATCCTTTGCTTCCAACCCTGCATCAGCAATCGCACCGGCACCCGCTTCTACCAACAGCTCATAATACGACTTTTGATCATCAATCTGCCCTGTCTCACGATCTCGCTTAACAAACGCACCAAATTTTGTATTGTATGCACCTACGATACTAACTTTCATTGAGCAAGCTCCCTCAAATTTATTTAAATATTAATCACGATATAAAAGCAGGAGACCAACAGCCACCAGTCAGGATCATCTTTCCCAGTAACGGCTAACTTTAAATATTCCGGCCCTGCTCACCCCAAAAAACTTTACGGATTTCTTTCTTTAAAACTTTACCTACAGGACTACGCGGCAGCTCATCCCAAAACAGCACTTGCTTGGGCGCTTTAACGCTTCCCAATTTATTTTTACAGTACTGAATAATTTCCTGTTCATCAGGAATACAATCCGGATTTTTCAACTCAACAACAGCTGTGACTTGTTCGCCCCATTTCTCATCAGGCACACCTATCACTGCACAATCTTTTATTTCCGGCATACCCCAAATCAACTGTTCAATCTCACTAGGGTACACATTAAATCCACCAGAAATAATCATATCCCGCTTGCGATCTACTATTGCCAAATAGCCATCCTTATCCAACACACCTACATCACCTGTGCGCTGCCAGCCATCATGTCGAATAGCTGCTGTAGCTTCTGGGTTTTCGAAATAGCCTTTCATCAGAAGGTTACCTCTTACCGCTATTTCACCCTCCTGCTCTTGAGGAAGCTCTCTTCCTTCATCATCAAGAATGGCTAATTCGACATAGGGCGCTACTTTTCCACAGGACCGAAGGATAGACGGGTTATTCGTTTCCAGCGCTAACAAATGATCTTGCGCTGACAAATAAGTACATGACATTGGCGCCTCGGCCTGCCCATAGGTCTGCACCATCACCGGCCCAAATATCTCCATGGCTTCTTTTAATTTCTCTACAGACATTGGCGCCGCGGCATACCAGAAATAACGGAGACTAGAGTAGTCATAGCGCTTTACATCATCATGGGCTAACAGCATATAAATAGCTGTCGGCGGAAGAAACAGATGAGTAATTTGATGGGATTCAATGACCGATAACAATCTATCGGGCACGATACCATCCATGACCATAATAGATGCGCCTTGCATGATCGGAACGAAAGAGGCAATACCTGCGGCATGAGACATTGGTGCTGAAACAAGATAGCAGGATGGAATATCAGGCTTGAGAATTAACTCCTGCTGGATATCCGCTATGGTTTTCCAGGTTAGGCCACTCCATTCAGCCAACTTTGAATCACCCGTAGTCCCTCCAGTTGCAAACAAAGAAACGACTTCATCTTCATCAACAGGACTATTTAGGCCAATAGCCTTAGCATCCTCTCCTGGCTCCTGAATCAGCGACGAAAAAGCCAGGCCAGCAACATGCTGGCCATCGAGGAAAATAGAATGTTTTTCACTAAAATGATCGATCAATTCTGGGGATTTGGCAGCGATGCTCTCATCTAAAAACACCACCGACGCACCAGATTTAACAATCAACTTAAGATTGGCATCTAGCGTATTTCTAACATTAAGGGGCAACCAAACAGCGCCTATTCTGGAGATAGCAAAAATACAACAATACGCCGCTACAGAATTAGGTGCATAGGTCGCAATAACATCCTGCGGCCCAACCCCTTTTTGCTTTAAAACAGCTGCCAATTGAATGGAAGCGTTCACCATTTCCTGGTAAGTCAGGAAAAGGTCGTTATCAAGATCATGGAAACCAATGCTATGGCTATTACGGCCACCAGCATCTGAGTGACAGCCTGACAAAGCCAGGCTGTTATCCAGAAAATCAATTAAACGCATAAAGCTAAATATTTAGCTCTTAAGGCTTGAAAGCATCTCAAGTACCGACTCTGGCTTGCTGTTTTCTGGAATAGATACGTAATAAAAACCGTTATCTTTTTCAGCAACATCGTCACCAGCCCAGAGAGGCTGACTAATGTCTACACCTAGAGCATTTGCTGAAGCAGCAGAGCTAATTGGTGCAATCGCAAAGTCCACGCCATCGGGTACATTAAAGCCATCATCAGTAAAGGGAAGTTGCACCCCAATAGACCAGCGGTAATGTTTGTTACATTAACCACGGGCTGATACCAAGATAGCTCATCTGCACTGGCCGGCATCAAGTTTTCATCCTCCACCAACAGCACACCAGACAAGTCTGTTTCACTGAAATAGCGGAGAAAGTCTGCCAAATACATAGCTGCAGTATCAACGGTCATTTCTTCTGGGTCCGCATCATTTCCGGTAGCCGCTTTATGCGCTCTAACCAGAAGGGATCGAGGAGAAGGAACGACCAAAACTATTGGGGTTTCACCCCCATAGTTATTGCTCACAGCAGTAATGACTTCAGCCAATAACTCTCTTGGGGCAAAAGCATCAAGCATAGTTTTCAATGCATAAGGAACTCTACGCTTTTCAGCCATGGCTGGAATGGCTTTTTCATCCTCTTCCATCCAGTGCTGAAATAGATCCCATACATCGAGAACAACTACGTCTGCTTTAACCAAACCATGGGCTTGCCCATAGAAAGCCATATAAGAGGCTGGTGTGTTCCAAGGATTTTCACCTTCTCCCAACAAAAGCTTCTTGGTGTAATCATTAAAGTTAACCCAAAGCCGGGGGGAATCCCCCGACGATAGGTATGAGACTAGGTCTAAAGCCATATTATTTCCTTGAATCCTGTGACGGAATACCTGCTTGCTGCCTTACTGAATCAAGCTCAGCTTCCAGTTCAGCAATTCTAACATCTTTAGGGTTCGTGACATAAATAGGGCCAGGATTTTTTGCATCACGCTTGTCATTAATAGTGCCAGCGTAAACAGTATCCAAGTCTCCGTTCCAGGAACCATAGAACGGAATATCTTCTGGCGGAGTATCCTTAACGTGCTCTTTGACAAATTCAGCGTAAGGCTTGCCCTGTTGCTTACGAAGCTCACGGTAATCAGCACGCAATTTTTCTGTGGCGTCCAGATCTACAACCAATGTCTCTTCGTTGAATTCTACTTTATAAAGCTTTTTCGCCCACTCAGTATTAATCAGACCTTCTTCAATATCCATAATCACATGGTTTGGATCACGCTCAAGAGGGTCACCATAACCACCACCAGTACCCTGGGAGATCATGTACAGCTCACCACGCTTGGAAATATCAAAACCCATACCCATGTGGTGGGTAGTATACTTGGCATCCGGGAACGGCTGTTCATTCATAATTTCGTGGATACTGTGTTTGAACTGCTCAGGATTTTCGAGCAGAACATCATACACATCCACACCCTGAACTTTACACAAAGGATACGAACCACCGGCGTACCCGCCGAACAGACCCTGAATAGTCGGCACCTTAGAGCCCTGAGTCGTGGTCATAAAGCCCCACTCTTCACTGTCTTTGGTAGACGCAATCATGGTGTAGCCCATACCACCGCGGTATTTCCCAGGTGCTTGGGTATTAGCTGTCATCTTCTTAGAAACCAACTGAAGGAAAGGAACTTCTTCTTCGTTCATCTCCTGCTCACCAATATCCGCCATAGTTGCAAAAATTGGTGCCAGCGCATGCTCTCCGTCGCGATCCATACGGGCGCCACCACCCATACCATTAAGGTCAGCACAGATATTACCCAACATTTCACCGTGCTGGTTAACGCCACCCCAGATAAAAGTATTAATCATGTTATGCCATGGCGCCAATACACGAGTGTACTTATCAGGACAGCTGTACAGGAACTTAGCTGTAGCATGCTGCGCAACAGTAAAGCTGTGGAAGATAGACATTAAACTCTGCGAGTTTGGTGCAGAATAGGAGCTATCGACCAAGGTGCCCGGCTGAGTAACAAACTCAACAGGAGAGAGACCTGCTTGCCCACGAGGCAGATCAGGCCATATATGGTTCATAAACGCCTGACCTACCATACCTTTCATACCTTGCAACTGAGTATTGATCGAACGGTTGGTCAACTCAGGGCTAGTACCAGTAAAATCAAAGATAAGACGATCGCCTGTCTTGGTCACAGCCAGATTGATTTTCAATAATGCGCTCTCACGTAAAGTACTATCCATAATGGTCTGAGTGCGAACAGTCATGTCTGGCCACTCTGAAATACGCTTACGTACTTCTGTCATTACACTTTCATTGGTGTAACGAAGACAGGCAGTCAGCGCATCAGGGCCATCAGATTCAAACACCTCTTTAATACGTTTCTCAAGGCGCATACAGGCATACAACTTAACCTTCATGTCTTCGTATTGCAGTTTTGGTTCACGTACCGAGTTCTGCAAGAAGGTCAGAATATCTCTTTTGATTTCATAGTTTTCAACGACTTTGAAGGGAGACATTTTCAGCCCTTCATCAAAAGAAGACTCCGCCATGGAAGGCATACCACCGGGTTCAATCGCACCGTTTTCACCTTCGTGTACCGTCGAAGCTACCCAACATACTAGCTCACCTTCATGGAACACTGGCAAAATCATACTCTGGTCAGTATTGTGCACATTACCGTAACGGGCATCGTTATGAATAAAACCATCGCCCTCTTTAACACCTACGGTATGGTCATCAATCCAGTTTTTGATAATGAACTTGATAGGGTGGTGAACCAGGGCGTTAAAAATCAATACGCCTCCGGCACTACCGATGGTCAAGTCACCTGAGGCGGAATAAATGCCGGTGATAATATCACCCCATTTTGCGCCAGGCGCCGCACCCATTTGCTCAAGCATTTCAAAACCTTCTTCACATGCCGACTGTAAGCGATCACGGATAGAAGAAATCTGGTTAAGATCGGTGTATTTATCCATGCACTCTTCTTCTTTAGAAGAGCGAGGCAGGACTGTGTGATCACGCATAATTTCAGGATCTGGCCCCAGAAACAATGTCGTGTCTTTCAGGAATTTCTGAATTAATTCCTGATCTTGAACTTCAGTGTCTACATTCACTTTAGTGTTCATAATAAAACTACCCCTTTAATTCTTTGCTTCTGCACGGAGGAACCAAACTGCACCCTGTTCTGCGGATACATATTTCCAACCGGGCTCAATCAAATACGTAGTGACTTCTGATGCCACGATACCTGGGCCAACAATCTCTGTACCAGCTGGGATATCAGCTTTATTCCATACTGGCGTTTCAACTGCTTTGGCACCACTGTCTAGAAAGTAACAAGAACGAGTGCCTGATGGCACAGGTGGAGCTATACGCTCAGCTTGTGGCACAGGCTTGATATGTGTGAACTTAACAGTGTCGTGCTCAACATAAGAAGCAACACGAATCGTATTGATTCGAATACCCGCTTCTGGTGCCTGACTTCCTTCACCAAAGCGCTTGCCATAATCCGTTGAGAACTGATCCAGAATGTTCATTACATCCATCACAGATTCCAGGGAATGCTTAGGCACAACGACCGTGGTTTGCACCAACTGATTACCATAGCGCATATCCAGCTCAAGGGAGTGCTTGATATCACCTGGGTTAGAACCCTGACGCAACAAGTCGTTTTTACCCCTCTGGCTCAAGTCAGCAACGATATCGTTGAAGCGTTGATAGTTATCAAATACTTTACGAGAGTTTGAATCGTACAGGACCATAAATAGTGAAGACTCATGGATATGCATCTGGTGCATATTACCGGCACCCACTGCTGAGAACACAGAGCTCATAGGGGTGGCCAGAATCTTATCGATATTCAGGTTCGAAGCAATCGCACAACAATGCAGTGGACCATTACCACCATAGGCCAACATGGTGAAGTCTTCGGGGTCATAACCGCGAACACGCAACTCAGTGCCCACACCGTTAGCCATATTGCTATCGACTTTTTCTTTTACCAATAGAGCCGCTTCAATAACCTCAACATCCAAATCGTCACAAAGCGCTTCTTCAATGGCGAACGTAGAACGCTTTGGATTCAGCGGAATACTACCACCGGCATAGTTATCAGCATCCAGATAACCCAACACCAAGTCAGCATCCGTTACGGTTGGGCTCATGCCGCCACGGTCATAACAAGCAGGGCCTGGATCAGAACCAGCACTCTTAGGACCAACCGCTACAGCGTTATACATACGGTCAAATGATGCGATAGAACCACCACCAGCACCCAGTGTTACCAGGTGAACCATAGGCACAGAAACCAACCAGCGGTCAATAACTGGGTTAAAGTCGTAGTGCTTAATACCACCCTCAACCACGATACCAATATCGTAACTAGTACCACCCATATCCGTTGCGATTACGCTACCGAGGTCTGCTTCTTTCGCTAAGTGCTCTGCAGCACTGATACCAGAAACTGGACCAGAGTGAATAGTTTGCAATGCATCAGTTGAGTTCAGCTGAGCCATACCACCAGAGTTGTGAATTACCAACATAGGCTTTGAATAGGAGTGAGAACGTAGATTCTGCTCCAATTGGCTCATCGCGTGATACATAGTCGAGTGCAGATAGCCATCAACAATAGCTGACGTTGCACGTACATATTCACCCTTACGGCCCGCTACTCGATGAGACAAAATAACAGGAATAGAACCCAACAGGTGTGTTGGATATTCTTCCAGAAGAATTCTCTCTACCTGTTTTTCATGAGTGGGGTTAACAACGGAGTTAACTAGGCAAACAACGATGACCTGAGCACCTTTATCGACTAGTTTCCTAATCTTATGGCGAACATCGTCTTCATCCAAAGGCATAACCAACTCGCCTTCAAAACCCAAACGTTCACGTACTCCCTCAATCATGTGAGGCAATACTAAGGGTACTGGACGCTGCGCATCTGGCAGGTTTTGCTTACCCAGCTCATCCAAACCTTCACCGTAGCCACGTGCACGACTTAAAGGAACCATAGCTTCATAGCCGGCAGTTACTAACATACCGATACGTGGGCCATTATGTTCAATCAGGGCATTAGTACCCAATGTTGTTGCATAACGAACGGAATCAACTCCACCCAGGATTTCCTCCATGGAGATATCCAATTCGTTATAGGCTTTTTCAACCGCTTCATTGAAACCCAGAGCAAGGTTGTGATGGGTCGTCAATGCTTTGGTTTCAATATACTTACCATTCCAGACCACAAAACAGTCTGTAAAAGTACCACCGATATCTACTGATATACGTTTCATAATATTATTTCCTAAAACTCTATAACTATTACTGCCATGTGAGCAATCCCTATAAATCGAGGATCACTGTCATCAATGGCAATCGTTATCAATGATTGTGACCGTGAGTTCTATCCACCAATACATTGGGACCAGTTACTGGCTCCAGTATTTCTTCGCGGTGACTCCACTGCTCTTTTAGGGCATCCACATCCACTTCCATATCGTAAAGCGGCTCGTGGCCAGGGAAGGTATATTCAACTTCCATCTGGGTACCACAGGATGGGCAATAGAATTCATAAATACTCACCCAATCCTTATCGGGACAGAAAGTAAACTTGTATTTATCGGGGTCGATTATCGAAGGATGTATATCCTCGGGATCACGTTTATAAACCAACAATCCCTCTTTATAGTTATCACGCGCCGAACCGACCACATGCTCACAGACGCGACACTCCCAATTTTCTGTTTCCAGATCTATGCGGAGATATTCAGTCATCAAAACTTTCATTACACTGCCCCCTTGGTCAAACAAATATCGCCCAATTCAGTTACAACAAATTCCCAGCCATCCCTTACCAAACAGGTAAAGTATTCTTCTTCAATAACAGCTGGGCCCGCGCCAAAATCACCGGCTTCCATAAAGTTCACGTCGTAGACAGGTACATCTGACCACTCTTTATTGTCACCAAAGATTGAGCGAGTATTTGAAGATTTGGCAGCATTTACCTTTTTCACTTCTGCATGGCTTTCACTTTCAACTCTCAATGTTTTACGAGCTGAAACCTCAAGGGTCACAGAATCAGCCTGAGCAAGGCCTTGTGGAATAGCAACATTACCGTTCAAGACATGAACAGATTCAGCACCATCCTTTTCGCCAACCAACTGAGCACTAACATCATAATCACCCTTGCTATAACCTTCAGCAAACATGTCTCGCTCAGCTCGTTCCAGCAATTGCTCGTAAGCTTTCGATAGCGTTTCCTGTTTATGATCAGATAGCACCACCTGGTAGCTTTGACCAATATCACATGAACCAATACCGTAAGCACTGAATACAGCGGCAGTTTTTGGTACAAATACTGTTTTGATGCCGCATTTATCTGCCACACCACAAGCATTCATAGGGCCAGCACCACCGAAGGCAAGCAACACAGTATCTTCTGCAATATCAGCAAATTTGCTTATCTCACTGGCAACCTTCTGCTCATAGGCATCACGTAATTGCAGCAATGCATCATCAACAGACACCCCCAGTGGATCAGCGATATTTTCAGCAATCGCCGCACGAGCACGATCGATATCTAATGCCAAACCACCGCCAAAAAAGGTAGAGGGATCAAGCAGACCCATTAATAAATTTACATCAGTAATAGTTGAGTTTTTACCACCCCGACCAAAACTGGCAGGGCCTGGAACAGCACCTACACTCTCGGGACCAACCTGAATAGCTTTATCTTGAACAGAAAGAATTGAGCTACCACCAACACCAGGGCTATTTATTTCACACAGAGCAAAGGTAACTGGCACATTTTCAACCATACCTCTACGATCTTCATTTACTTGATTCCTAACCACATGACCAATATCAGTCGTGGTACCACCAACATCCATGGAAAGAACATTGGGAAGGTTGTATTTCTTACTGAAAGCCTTTACACCTTCCATACCACCACGAGGACCTGAACTGTATGTTTTCAGTGCGATGGTTTTTGCCACACGAGATGCGTCACCATCATTACGGAAAATTAACAGCGGGTTTTTAGTGCGGTATTCACGCAGACGATTTTCTGCATTGTAGAGGAAATTTTCCATCGCTGGGTGCAAGAAAGAATTAATCAATGCAGTCCAGGCGCGACGGTCTCCAGATACATCATCAGCCAACTCACTGGCAAACAACATGGGAACAGCGCCCAACAAGTGGCGCGGATAGTTATCAAATGCTACTTGCTTAAATTGAGATTCTTGCTCAGCTGCATTATCAACATCAAAACAAACTACAACACGGTTAGCACCACTAGAAGTTAGGCGCGTAATGACCGTTGTAGTATCGGCAGCCTTATCGGCGTCACCGATGTGATCGAGATCAATTTCTTCGACCCTATCACCAACAAAAAAATCATATAGTTCTGGATCCTGAGCGCGCATACGCTCGACAAAATCCTTACTGCCCTTGTTGATAACCAGACCCAATTTTGGGCCTTTACGTTCAACAATAGCATTGGTGCCTTGAGTGGTAGAATAACGAATGTGTTCTACCTCAGCCAGTAATTTGGCCACATCCTCTTCACCATAAACTACCTTAGAGATGGACTTCAGACCATCAAAAAAACATTTACTTAAATCATAAGGCGTCGTTAACGTTTTAGTTTTATAAAAATCGTTACCATTAATCACACAGATATCTGTGAGAGTACCGCCATTATCGATATTAATTAGCATTCCCATATCGAGTACCCTTAATACTTAGTTTCGAGCTTAA
>Ga0181553_10003521_pt1 | contig 13498 bp, 10 predicted proteins | sample 011ome_17_FD_133753 | JGI IMG/M metagenome (GOLD analysis project Ga0181553, IMG submission 133753) | Coastal salt marsh microbial communities from the Groves Creek Marsh, Skidaway Island, Georgia - 011502XT metaG (megahit assembly) | ecosystem: Environmental > Aquatic > Marine > Intertidal...
CCTGTGCTTACGCCACGCCCGAACGAGGATAGGCGCGAGTGAGAGATGCGGAAAAGAAAATGTATGCGCGTTTTACGCGTCGTCACTGTGCGGCGTGGCACAATCCCGGCGCGCGAGCGGTGACGGCGTCGTTACCGCAAGAAAAACGCCAAAAACGCTCGTTGCGCTAAACCCTATACCCTAGAAAGTAGGGCTTTCAGAACCCGAATTGGCCCCAGCCACGGCGTCATAATCGCGCGCCGCGCGCCGCGCGGGATGAACATCTTCACCGCCCCGCGCGCGCGAATCACACCCAGCGCATCGCCAAACGCCCCCGGGTTCGTATGCGTCGACGCCGACGTCTCTCGGCGACGCAATCGTCGCGAACACGACGAGATCGATGCCGATGCGAGCAGCTCGAGTGACAACGATGCCGACGATTCCGAGCCCGAAAGCGACGACGACGAGAGCGACGGCGAAGATGCCGACGCAGACGCGCACGTGAGTTCCTTGCGCGCGGTGACGGGCGCTGGGGATGGGAAACAAGTGGTCGTGACGGGCGCGGATGGCGTCGCGTACGGCGTCTGGCGCTGCGCGTTGTACTCTGAACGCGAGGACGCGAGCGCGATCGACGCGGGTTCCGCGCTGCGCGCGCTCGTAGACGCGCGTGAGCGTCCTTGGGTGATCGTGCTGGCGCGGGGTGGCGCATTCGCGGCGAGCGTGTTTGACGTACGGAAGCTTGAGGGGGGCGGGGACGCGCCCAAGGCGGCGGCGGTGGAGCACGCGACGGCGTCTCGGTACGTCGTACGCGCGAAAGCTGGCGGTCGACAGGTGTCTAAAGATGCAGGAGGGAAGAATATAAAGAGTGCTGGAAGTTCGATGCGAAGGCAGAATGAGGCGGCGTTGGAGGCGGATATGCGCTCGACGTTTGAGAGTTGGAAGGATATCATAGCGGTGCGTCACCCTTCTTATTTTCATGCGTGAGTCTACGCGCACGCGCGTCTACGCGCGCGTCGCGTTTGTTCCGGATGATGACGATATGTACCTAGAGAACGATCGGCGTGCGAGCGTCGATTGAGTGGCTGTGATTTCACGCGCGCGCGAGCGGCGCGACGACGCGAGCGAATTTGGCGTTCACACGGCGCGCGAGCGTTGTACGGGCGTCGAACGAGCTATAAAACGCGCCTGATGCCCGCACGCTCGATTTTGTGATTTTGCGCAAGGTCCTCTATGAGAGTTAAGATATGAGAGCTGACGGAACGACGTAACGATGCGTTTGAGCGTTTCGTGTTGAACGTTTGAGACTAACCCCGGGCACTGTTTTTCTCCCGAGCAGCGCGCGAGTCGCATCTTCATTAGCGTGAGTAAAGTCGACGCACGGACGTTATTCGATAGCAAAAATCCCATGCTCGATCGTAAAGATCCGCGCATTAGGCGTATTCCATTCATGACGCAAAAACCAACGTTTAACGAAACCCGACGCGTCGTCGGGCGTTTAGCCGCGGTGAATACAAACGTGGTCGCCGAACCAACCGTTGAAGAGTTGACCGAGCTCGCAGAGACAAAGTTTATCGTCGCTGCTAAGCCAAAGCCTGCGCCAGAACCCGTTGTGGAAGCGCCGGTCGAGCCTGAATTACCGGAGCCCGAATTACACGCCGCAGCGCGCGCAGGCGACGCCGAACGCGTTTTTGCTCTTTTAATGGATTCCGCCGCCGACCCCACCGAGGTCTATCGCGGTAAAACTCCATATATGGTGAGCAAGACTCGCGAAACGCGCGATGCGTTCCGTCGCGCGATGGCGCGTATACCAGACGCATGGGATTGGAGCGGCGCCGCCGCGGTGCCGAGCGCGTTGACGGAGGATTTACAAGCCAAGCACGCAGCCAAGGAAGCCGAGTACGAAGCCGCGCGCAAGGCGAAAGAAAAAGAACGCAAAAAGGCTCAGAAAGAACGCAAAAAGAAAGAGTCGAGCGCGGCGGCCTTGTTGGCAAAGATGGCGCCGCCGCCGACTGACGAGCCGGGCGCGAAGAAGTCGGCGGCGTTGATGGACAAAGTGGATAAAGCCGCGAACGACAGACGCGAACAAATGGTACGTCACGACTCGTCTCGAATTGTTATTCCTACACGTGCCTTTCGCGTCGTTCTCGTCGTCCTCGTCGTCGTGTACTAACTCTTACTAACTTAAGGCGCTCGCAGCAGAAAGACGTATGCAAGCGCTCGAGGCGGCTAAAAAAGCACCCCTCGGCGCGCTCGGCGGCGTCGGCCACTTTCGTGACTCGACTACGTTTGGCGGCGGTTCGTACGGCGGCGACGGCGCTTCGCTTTGATGTCATTTCAAAACTCGCATTCACTGCAGCGGCACTTGTCGTCGTCACGCAAAGCACCGCGCGGGCAAAGACAAACGCAAACACCCGCGCTTTTAGGTGACGCAAACGCAAGGATACAATGATGATTAAATAATTCTTTAGTGTACCAACTGTACTCCGTAGTAGTAGAACAGCAATAGCATATTAGTTGACCTCAACCTTGGGCGCATTTTCAATCGCCTTCAAGCACTCAATCACTGGTGCGCCCTCTTGCATCTTCTCCGTCAACGCGTCCCACGCCCCGCGATGCGTCTTTAAAATGCTCGCCGCGTACCACACCGCCCACCGCGTCGTCTGTTGTTGCTGCGCGTCGCTCAACTTGGGATTCACCCGGTTCAATATGCGCTGAAGATCATACAAATCCGCAGTTTGACCCATGACCTCGTCAAACTCAACCGCCTCGGCGGCGACGCCCGACATGCTAATCACCGCGAGCGGTAAAACCTCCTCCTGGGACAATTTCTCGCCTTGGAAAATTTTCCGCTCGAGCTTCGCTTCCAAAAAATTCACGTGCGAGGAATCAATGCCTAAATCGTACGACCCCACGGGAACGCCCATAACGTACCCAACCAAAAAATGCCCCGCCTCGTGACGCGCGATGCGTCGGCGATACTCGGGATTAATCCGCGAGAACCGGTCCACGGCAACCTTGAGCAAGCCGGGCGCCGTGCTCCCGACGGCGAGCACCGCGAGCGAAATCCCACCAATCAAATACGCGCCAAACGCGCCCCAGTCCCCGGGCAACGTCGCACCGACGACGACAGCCAACGCACTCGTGGACATGGTCACGGCGAGCATGAATTTCGCGTCGTTGGCGTCGCTCGGACGCCCAATGGATTCGGCGTCGCGCACGCCCACCTGCGAAAACTCGCGCGGGAACACGTTCCTGCGTTCGAGCTTTGCACCGACCGAGTCCCACACCGCGACGGTGGACGTGGCTTTCATCGCGTTCAGGGCGTCGCGCACGACGACGGTGGCGCGTTCGAGTTCCTCGGGTCGTTCGGAGGGTGGGAGCTGTTTGACTTTGGCCAAGGCGACGTCGATGGCGCCGTAGGCATCGGACGCGGCGGCGCGGATGGGCGCGGCGACGCGCGCGCGGATGGGCGGTCGCGGGGCGTGACGGCGCGCAGCGCGCGGGGCGAGATGCGCGGGGGCGGGGGACGTCGCGGTGCGCATCGGAAAGGCTGGGCGTCTGAGAGTGAGGATGGTGGATAGCGTTGACGTCGTGAATTAAATTAAATGATTATCACATCGCGACGCGTATGGCGTGCGACGAGAACGACGGAGGACGACGATGCGATGTGTAATAATTACGCAATGTCACACTCGTTGGCCAAGATTTGATCGAGCGTTTGCTTTTGTCGAATGAGCGCGAAGGAGCCGTCTTCGAGCTTCATGACTTCGGGCGCTTCGGGGAAGGAGTTGTAGTTTTTGGAGCTCATACCGGCGCAGTACGCGCCGGAACCTTCGATGACGATCAAGTCGCCGATGTTAACTTCGCCCATGGTGCGCTCGCTGATGGTTTCCGGCTCGTCCGGGGCGGGAGTGAGTAAATCGCCCGACTCACAGCAGTGACCGACGACGACGTAATCCGCGGTGGTGGTGGGTAAAGTGCCCGCAGCGCTCACGGACACGAGCGGGTGTTGTGAGCCATAGAGCGAAGGTCGCAAGACCTCGGTCATGCCCATGTCGAGCTTCAAGAACGTGTGACCTTCGGAGGTACCGGTGACAACCTTGTCTTGCACTGACGTCACGACGGCGCACGAGTTGGCCAACAAAAACGTACCCGGCTCAATTTCAAGTTTCAATTGACGACCGGTGTCCTTAGCGAACGCCTCGAACGCTTCCTTCACCGGCACGCCGACGACTTGCAAATCCGTGGATTTTTCATATGACATGCGTCCAACCTTGTAGCCACCGCCCAAGTTTAACGTCGTCACGCCCGGGAATTCCCGGCACAAATCGAGCGACATCCCACTCACCTTTTGCCACACCGCGGGATCACTTCCACTGCCAATGTGCGTGTGAATGCGTACCACCTTGAGTTTGTACTTCTCTACGATCTCCTTCACCTTGGGTAACGATTCGTACCAAATCCCGAAACTCGAGCTCGGGCCGCCGACATTCGTCTTCCCCGTGCCGCCGCTTCCTAAACCAGGATTGAATCGCACGCCAACCTCGCCCCCAGGGAAAGCCTCACCGAATCGTTCTAACTGACTCAAGGAGCACGCATTAATTTTCACCCCTTGCTTGACTAAATCCGGGAAAAACGTCGGGAGCTCTTGCGAAGACAACGATATTTCCTCCGCCGCGAACCCCGCGCGCATCGCCCGTTCGCACTCATACCCAGAACTCGCGTCGATGTTCAACCCACGAGCTTTGAAAATCTTCAAAATAGCCTTATTCGGCGATGCTTTCATCGCGTAGCGCACGGTTAAGCCGAATGCGTTAGGAAACGCCTTGGCCGCGTCGGCTTGCGCGACCAACGTCGCGCGATCGTACACGTACGTCGGCGTGCCAAACGTCGCCTTCACCTTGGCCGCGTCGGCAGGGGTCAAGAAACGCAACGTTTCAATTCTACCATCCACAGCGGTCGCCCGCACGACCGCGCGCGCGCCAGAGCGCTGGTGATGACGACGCCCTCGACCATGCCCCAACATCGTCACTCGCGACGTTCTCGACGCCACATGCGACGATTGCGTCATCGCGCGCGCGTCAGAAAGAGTCGATGACAGTACAGATGCGCGTGCGAGCATGTTTGGCCCGGTGGAACGCGCGTGAGCGTCGTGCGCGTCGGTGTATGTGGGTTGGAGCTGCGCGGTTAAACCTTACACTGGCGCGCATCGGAGCCGCCACCGACGCGATGGCGCTCGCGAGCGCGCTGGATGCGCGCGCGAATGTGCGCTCACGCAACATGCGCGCGCGGCGTGGGGCGCGCGGCGCGCAGAGGCGCGCGAGCGCGCCGCGCGAGCGCGATGATTGTAATGTCGTGGGTGAAGGCTTTGCATCGGATTCGCGAGACAATCACGCGCCGAGCCGGGCGGACGAGCGCGTGACGTCGCGGCGGTCGGCGCTCGTGACATCCACGGCGTCGTTCGTGTGGTCAACCGCGCGCGCGGCGTCGGCGGTGACGGATATTACGTATGAAGGCGGGCGAGCGTCGGCGTACGCGTTTGACGTGCCGCTCGACGTGTTGGCGTTACGACAGTCGATTAATAGCGCCGCCGCCCGCGAGTTCTTATCGACGCAAGGGAAGAGAGTGAAATTGAACGTGAAGACTGCGCCGTCGGTGGCGGATGTGTACAGTGCGATGGCGTCTGGAGGGAAGAAGATTAAAAACGTAGACGTGTGTACGCTCGGCGACGAGTGGCTGGCTCCGGCGATTTCGAATGGGCTCATATTACCGCTCGGATCATGCGAACGTTCGGCGTGGTATAATGGATTGTCACCGATATGGCAAGCGCTCGTGAGGAGAGATCCGAGAAGTGGTGCGGTGAGCGCGAGCGGCGAGGTGTACGGCGCGCCGTATCGGTTTGGGTGTTCAATGTTGGCGTATAGAAAGGATAAACTCCCGAAAGGCGTACCTCCGCCGCGCGATTGGAGCGATTTATTCGACCCGCGACTGAAAGGGTTGATTGGTATGCCGAACGCGCCGAGGCTAGTGCTGAGCGCGGCGCTGAAGGCGGAAGGAATGTCCATGAACGCCACAGACGTTGGCGGCGTCGACGGACGAGTGAGTCAGCGCGTGAGCACCTTGCGGTCGAACGTGAAAATTTTCGATGACTTGCAATATTTACAGGCACTTGCGTGCGGCGATTGTGCGGTTGTCGTCGGGCCGTCGGAGGATATATTTTCCGTGGCGCGGCGGTCCAATTTAATAGGACTCGTCGTTCCGGAATCGGGAACGTCACTGTGGAGCGACATATGGGTCGTTCCGAGCGCAACGTTGAGCAAGAAGAGTGGACTTCCGTCGCCTGCGATCGAGCAGTGGATTGAGTACACTTTGCAACCCGCACGGGTGAACATGCGCGTCGGGTTGAAAGGAGGCATTTCACCGTTGATGTACGACGGCTCGGGTATCGAAGCTGGATATGCGCGCTACCCATCCGTGGCGCGCCCAGTGCTTGGCGGTGAAGGAGATATGCTCAAAGGGTGGATTCCGCCCGATTCAGTGTGGCGAATGAGTGAGTTCCAACTGCCACTGAACGATCGAGTGCGCTCGCAATACGTAGCCATGTCGAAAGCGCATCGAGGGAAAAGATAGTAGCTGTATTTACTGTACGTCGTAGCCATTTAACAAGGAGTTGAATATAGTGTAGTCTTAACGAGCGTGAGTTTGAAGTGTATTCTCAGGTTTCGATGGGTATGTGAACAGATTTAGAAGTCGCAGTGAGTACGCGTGAGGACAGTTGCTCTTCCTGCCGAAGCAGTGCGCGAAAGTGCTCGACGCGCGCGCGAAGACGAGCGACATCATCGGCACGCTCGGCGAGAATCGCATCGAGCTCATCCACGTACACATCCACGGCAGAGCCAGGTTTGTCAACGCGCGCTAAGAATTCCATCTCAGTCTTGACGACATCCATCGAGCGTTCAATATGCGCTCGATGCTCGGCAATGATTGCGTCTTCTTCACTGAGTATGACGTCTATGAGCGCATCGTGCGCCCGCTCGGCTTCTTCTGGTGTCATGCTTGACGCATTTTTCTCCTCCGAGATGAGCGGTGATGATGTCGACGATATTGGTACTTTCGAGCGCCGGGCGCCGGGTGACGATTTCCAGCTACCCACGCTAAATATCTTAGTCGTCGAATCTGAATCCAGGCGCGCCGACGGAATCAATGACGACACCGTTGATATCCTTGAAGAGTATGATTTCCTTGGTGTCGCAGGTGCAGACGTTCGCGGTACGAACGCCATCGTCCGCGGATCCCGAGCGCCGTTCGCCAAATGCGTCGAAATTCTCGCCGACAATGACGGGGCATCGACGACATTAATCGATTCCCCTGAGCCGCCACCCGCGCGCGAAAGCTCCTTCACTCTATCTGCATATCTTAACGTATTCAGCGTGTGCTCACATGAGCCTGCGGCGGGGGAAATATTCGCAATCATCACTGTCCGCGAGTCACCGAGAAACGAGTCCCGAAGCACTTCCGTGAGCTTGGATCCGCGAAACGGTACATGTGACTGCCCCGAATCCAACGCTCGAATGCACTCTTTCAACGCGAGCAGAGATTTATTGATTTCAGCACCTTCAATACGCGTTTGCCGGTCGTTATCAGTCGTATCCGCACCGCGCTCGCTACCCGCTAAATCGATGAATGAAAGCTTACCAAAAGTCTCCGATGTTGGCTCGTTGGCGTTCAATCCACCCTCGTGTCGCGCGTCGAGCGCTGGTTTCTTCAACACGAGCTGCAAAATTGCATGCGAACGCGATGATTCAGCGTTTGCCCCCGTGCTTCCCACGCATCGTGCCTTTGTGCTGTGCTCCACGAGCCGGTCAAAGGTTTCCGCGGCGTCGACTTTATATTCTCGCAAGCCGACGACGCACATTTGTGCCTTTGAATCTTCCAGCACGCGGAGCTTCCGACGCGCGTTGAGCAAATCAAAAACACGTCCACCATATATTTCAAACGCGCTGACCCATAGCTCGAGCGATGCGAGATCATGGTTGTGGTCTGTGGCCTCATGAATGACGCGCAAGATATCCCGAGCCGCTCTGCCAGGGAGCGGCTGCATGGTATACGTCTTCCCGCTTCCCGTTTGACCATACGCGAAGCACGTTGCGTACGCGTGAGAAAGCACAAATTCAACCAATGGTCTGACTTCGCTTTCGTATACATCGTCGTTCGATGCACATTGGTCATAGACGTGATCAAACGCGAACGCGTGCCGCTCGACGTAGCGAGACAAGTCAACTTTGACTTTCGGCTCCCACACGATGAGTTCGGATGGATTATCCGTCGTACAAATATCTCGCTCTTGACGGGATGCTTCTTTTGCATTCAACGGCCGTTTACGCACCGAAACACGGATTTTTGATGCGCGAGGTGCGTACGTCGGTGGAGAAACGATCGCGCATTGACCGTTTGGCGATGCGTCGGCTACTACGTCGGCTCGAGGCGACGATTCCATCTCTACGACTTTTGCCGACGCACTCCCATTCTTGCACACGTCTACTTGAGCAACAGTAGAATGTACATCATCATCTGCGTCGTTACGTTGATCGTTGTCTTCGTTCTCGTCGTCTTCGACGTCTTCGACGTCGTCATCGATAGTCTCGTCGGCGTTCTGACTCACTCGAGCGTCTCTCGACATTTCCCGAACCATCTTCATCATCTTCGCCTTCTCCGCCACATCCCGTATCCCGAGCGCGCTCAACCGCTCGTTCGTCAACTCCATCACCGCGCACGCGTCCATTCCCTTCAAATTATCGCGATACCGCGTCAAGCCGTGCGCGCGTAGATATCTATCCAGCGACGGCGCGTACAAGTCAGTCCAAAGCGCGCGCGCGACACATCGCATCCCACGGCGCGCGCTCTTCGCCCGTCTCTCGCACCGCGCGATCGCGAACCACGCACGCACGCGCACGCATCGCGTCGTCGTCGTCGTCGCTACCGCCACCGCCACCGTCGTCGCGCGACGCACCGTCGAGTATCATCCGGCGCCATGGTGTTTCGTCTATCGCCAGCCGACGATGGGCTACGCCGAGCTACGCCGCGCCCCGCGCGTCTGGCGCGCCGCGACGCGCCGCGATCGATGGGTGCGAGCCTGCCGCGCCGCGCACGCGCGCGCGCGGGGTCGTGCGCGCGAGAAATCACCCCGAGCTCGGGCGCGAAAGTGGCGACTGGTGGTGGCGTTGACCGGCGCTGACGACCTGAATCGTCATTCGCCGCCTCGCGACCGCGCGCCGTGAGGCCGACGACGCGCGCGCGCGACGCGGCGATGACGAACGATGCGATCGATGACGACGCATCGCGCGAGGACGCCGCGGTGGCGTTGCTGGCGAGCAGTCGCGCGGCGGATGATGTGGCGAGATCGATAGATGCGATGACGGATGAAATCACGCGCCTGCGTCGCGGTGACGCGGGCGCGGGCGCGGGTGAGGGCACGGGTGAGGGCGTGGATGGTGATGATCTCGATGAGCTCGGGCGATCTCGCCTGCGCGTGGCGCTGACGAACGCTGAGAGGCTTGCGCCGATGACGCTGTTGTTTACCGCGGTGTTCATCTACGAGTATTTTTTCATGTTGTTTTGCGTGGCGTGGCTCGCGTACGTGAGCGCTTCCGCGAGTGCTCGAATCGTTGATAATGCGAGTGCGAAGGAGCGCGCGAGGATGCCCGAGATGACGGCGGTGGGGGTGATTTTATTGACGCATTTAAGTGCGGTGGTGTGCACGAGGAGCGCGAGCGACGGAGCGTACGGAGGGAAAATGTGGCGACGTCTGCTGTTCGTCGTGCCTCGGGGTGAGAAAGGGTCGTGTGGGTTCATTGAGACCGTGCTTGAGATGTGTGTTGTGGATTATGCGGCAAAGTACGTGACGATGCTGGTGAAAATCGGTATCATATCGCTTCCCATCGGACGTCTTCGCGCGCTCGTGGGCGCGTCTACGTCGATGACTTCGACACCGTCTGCGACGACGGCGTCCGGAAGTGCGGCAGCGAAAATGCCGACTAAGCGCGTGTATCGTCGACGAGCGGCTGTGCTGTCCACAGTGGAGTATGCGAGTTTAATTGTTCGAGCGGCGCTGCCGACGCCGATGTGGTGCGCGTGGTTTCAGCGCGAGCTCGTGAGCCTTTTCGCGTGGGTCATCACGGGCTTATACGTCGTGATCAAGCTTCGGAGCGTGATTCATCGTGTGGGGGATTTCATCGCCACCTTGGGCTTACCATGGGCAAAGAATACGTCGTCTGCGCTGGGAGAATCTGCGACGAGCGAGGAGTTGATGGAGTCGGGGAATCAATGTGCCATTTGTCAAGAGGCATGCGTGGACGCCACGAAATTGACGTGTTCGCACATATTTTGCCAGGATTGCATCGCCGAGTGGTTCGAACGACAACCGAGCTCGGCCACGGGCGCAAATAGTGGCACAAACAAGACGTGCCCGGTGTGTAGAGCTGTCGTGCAGCGTGGCGCGCGGAAATCCTACGGCGATGGCACGACAGAGTTCTGGCCGATGGTGTTTTAGAAGAAGAGTTGTAATAGCGAACTGTACTTTGTAATAGTGAACTGTAGCGAATTTCACAACAAATGGCGATGAGATGATGACACTAAAAATAAAATAAGCCATGTGCTTGTTTTGATATTTTCAACGCTATCAACACAACTTGTGATGGAAAGATTTCGTGCGTGGCGTAAATGTGGCGCGCGCGCGTTTCAAAAAAATAGTACTACTTGAATCGTTCCAGTCAAACTTACAACTTTTCTTCACCGTCAGCGGCGCGGAGCGCGCCGAGTTCCGTCGGCGCTTGCGTGCCGCAAATCGTCGACTTGCCAAAAGCGGCGGCGGTGTCGACACCCTTCTCAGCCTCCTTGGCGATTTGAGTAGCGATCCACTCGAACGTCACCTTGAGACCATCGGCGAGCTTCACCGAAGGCGCCCAGCCGAGCTTTTCCTTGATGAGCTCGTTGTTGGAGTTGCGACCGCGCACGCCCTCCGGACCCGGAATGTGCTTGATGGGCAAATCCTTGCCCGCGAACTTCATCGCCATGGCTTGCATTTCGTTCATGGAGATCATTTCATCGGAGCCAATGTTCACGGGCTCGGCGAAATCACTCTTGGTGAGACGCAAGATACCTTCAACGCAATCGTCAATGTACGTAAACGAGCGCGTTTGCTTACCGTCGCCCCACATTTCAATCTCAGTCGTCGCCGTCGCCGCCTTGCGGCAAAACGCCGCAGGGGCTTTCTCGCGACCACCCTTCCAGGTACCGTACGGACCGTAGATGTTGTGGAATCGACCAATGCGCGTTTGGATGCCGAAGTCGCCTTGGTAATGCTTGTACACTTCCTCGCTGGCAAGCTTTTCGAGCCCGTACGCGTCTTGCGGCTGCGCAGGCCACGCGCACGCCTCCTTCAAGCCATCCTCCATCTCCGTGGATAATTGCGTACCTTCCGGGTAAATGCACGCACTCGACGCATAAAAGCATCGCGTAATGCCTTGCACACGCATCGCTTCCATCATATTGAAAGAAATCATCACGTTATTGTAGAAAATAACAGAATGGTTCGATTGAATGAACCCCATGCCGCCCATGTCGGCTGCCAAGTTGAAGCAGTGGTCGCACCCTTCGAGAACCTTTTTACAGTTTTCAAACAATCGCAAATCAGCCAATATGAACTCATGGCAGAACATATCCTCCTGTAGCATTCGTGCGTGTCATACACATCCAACCGCGGCGTCAGTCGTCGATCCTCGTCGCGTCGCGCGAAAAGCGACTTTAACCCCGCGAGAGCTCATCATAATATAATCACCAATACTCGTCTCAACATCCGATACGAACGACGACAAAACACACACACACAACAACAACATACCTCCATGTGTTCATTACGCTTCCAATCACACGCGACGATGTGATGCCCTTCTTGCTTCAAACGCATCGCCAAGTGCGAGGCGATGAAACCCCCAGCGCCGGTGATACAAATCTTCAACTTTTTCTCGGGCCAGTACGGTTCAGTGCCGTAGATCCCGCGTAATTCATACCCAGCGGCACTCATGATGCAAAAGTGGGGTGGTGTGAGGCGTGCGAAGGGCGTGCGTGCGTCGAGCGACGACGAATGGCGGCGCGTAGACTGGGTTGGACCACACAAAAAGTGCGCCTCTTCGACGCTTTTTCCCCGCGTTTATGACATAGGCATCACGCGCGTTCAGTACGGCGAATGTGTGTGGTGACGTCATCATCGGGCGTTGCGAGGCGCTGACCAGTACCCGTATATATGATATACTTTGTCCAGTTAAAGTATATGCATATAATAAAACCTTTTATCGTCTCGTGTTTTTGTGTACACGAGGTGTTTTTATGCCTATGAATGGCATTTATTTTGTTTTCTTTCGCTGGCGGCGCCGCCGAGCGGTCCCGCCGCCGCCATCACGCGCGCCGGCATTCTCCGCCGCGCTACGCGACGACGACGACGACGACCGACGCGAACGCACGGCGCGAACGCCCGACACACACTCGTCCTTCGCCCGCGAACCGCGCGACGACGACCGACGCGCGCACCAACGCGCGCATTTATATAAAACACCGAACGACATGTCCGCGCCGCCATCGTCGTCGTCGCTGACGCCCGCGCGGCTCGGGCCGCTACTCCGACCCGTGGAGGCGTATTTACGCGCGTGCGGGATGATGAAAACGATTACCGCCATGCGCGCAGAGCGACGGCTGAAGGCACACGCGGAGCTCATCGCGCACGCCGGGAGCGATGGGGGTGAGAGGGATCTCGAGGAGGCCGCCGTCGCGGCGGCGGCGGCGGCGTTCGTGGAGGCGTATGAATTCGGTGCGGCGAAACGCGCGCGAGAGGGCGGTGATGATGGTAATGAGAATGCAGCGAAGAAGGCCAAGCCGAATAGTTCGTCGTCGAGCAGTTCGTCGAGTTCGTCATCGTCGAGTAGTTCTTCGTCGAGTAGCAGCGATTCGGATTCGGGGGCGAAAAAGGCGAGCGCAAAGGCGGCGAGTTCGTCGAGCAGCAGTAGTAGCTCGAGCTCAAGTTCATCGAAGAGTAAGAGCAAGAGTAAGAGCTCATCCAGCAGTTCATCGAGTTCGTCCTCCAAGAGTAAGAGTAAGAGCGCGTCTTCTAGCGATAGCGAGAGCGACAAGAGTGCCGAGAAAAAGGCGGATTCGAGCAGTAGCTCGAGCTCAAGCTCGAGCAGCAGTTCTTCTTCCGAGAAGAAGGCGCCGGCATCGGCGGCGAAGAAAGCAGATTCGAGCTCGAGCAGTAGTTCTTCCAGTAGCTCATCGTCGAGCTCGTCTGAAAAGAAGGAAGCTGCCAAGAAGGAGGCGTCCAGCTCGTCGTCCTCTTCGAGCTCTTCTAGTTCTTCCAGCGAGTCTGAGAAGAAGGAAGAAGCTAAGAAGGAAGCGTCGAGCTCGTCCTCATCGTCGAGCTCGTCCTCATCGTCGAGCTCGTCCTCATCGTCGAGCGAGTCTAAGAAGAAGG
>Ga0181553_10003533_pt1 | contig 13475 bp, 13 predicted proteins | sample 011ome_17_FD_133753 | JGI IMG/M metagenome (GOLD analysis project Ga0181553, IMG submission 133753) | Coastal salt marsh microbial communities from the Groves Creek Marsh, Skidaway Island, Georgia - 011502XT metaG (megahit assembly) | ecosystem: Environmental > Aquatic > Marine > Intertidal...
TGCATTTAAAGAACAAATTCCAAAAATTATTGCAAAGTTTTTATAAAATTAATTAATTTTTATAATGCTTTCAATCATTGCTTTTAAGGAAGCCTGTTTTAATTGAAAGGAAATTTCAGCTTCTCGCAAATTAACTTTTTTAAAGACAATATGACTACCTGCTGGTTTTTGTATCAAGTTGTTGTAATCAGCTGAAATAACAACCGCTATTTTAGGATAACCTCCAATCGTTTGGTGATCAGTTAATAGAACTATTGGCTGACCGTCTGCAGGAATCTGGATAGATCCTTTTACAATTCCCTCAGATTTTATATTGGCGCTTTTTACATGTTCAATTTTTTTTCCCACTAATCGCATGCCCATTTTATCTGTGGTATTAGAGATAAGAAATTCTGAATGAAAAAAATGATCAATTCCCCGATTGGAAAAATAATCCAGTTGCGGACCTTCAAGAACTCTAATTTTTTTATTAGAATTTTTTTGAGGTATTTGCTTTAATTTGTAATGTTTGTTTGTTGGAACGCTTATATTTAATAAAAATTGATCTTTATTTTTTATTTTTCTACCCTCATTTTGACCAATACCTGACTTTGAATTTGTTGAAGTGCTGGCAAAATATTTTTTAACTGTAATTCCTCCTTCAAATCCAAGATATCCATAAACTGAATTTGTAACTGATATGATATCAACTACATCTCCCGCTTCTAATAAATAAGTTTTATAACAATCTCCCTGGATAACAGAATGATCATTTCTAGTTATTGTAAAATTTACATATCCAGTAACGACAATTTTACATTTATGATTTTTGACTAAAAATTTTGGTCCTTGATATGCAAATTCAATTGTAGTTTCATTATTGTTATTTTGTAAAATAGAATTGCACAAATTGTAATTATCTAAATCTGCAGCACCACTTTCTACTATACCAAGATATTGCACATGTTCTCTTCCTTTGTCTTGAAACGAAGTGGCAATACCTGATCTTAAAATTTCTATTGTACAACTCATATTAAAAATTTTTCATATCAAAGTTTTCAAAATCTTTTTTACTAATTGAATAGAACTGAACTAAATCTCCAGGCGATAATAAGGATGGTTTATTAGCAGAATCTTGGTTAAAAAAAACAACAGGAGTTTTACCAATAATGCTCCATCCGCAAGGACTGTTTCTTGGAAAAATACCACAGAATTGTTCAGCTATTATTACTGATCCTTTTGAAATTTCAACTCTTGGTGTTTTTAATCTTGGAACATGAAGTTTATTATCAAGATCACCCATATACGGAAGTCCCGGCATAAAACCAATCATATAAATATAAAAATTTGTTTGTTGATGCATTTCAATAATCTCTTGAACTGAAATTCCTGTTTGCTTAGAAATTTGCAATTGATCAATTCCAAATTCTTCGTCATAACACACAGGCAAATTCCATTTCTGACCTACTTGGTTAAAATTTGATCTTTCTCCAGTCAAAGTATTAATAAAAGAAATTAATGATTTGGATGTGGTAATTTTTAAATCAAAATTAATGACTAATTTATTATATGATGGAACGCAGTTCTTAATACCTTCGATTTGATTATTACTAATTTTATTTTGAAGAATTTTAAATAAAGCTATTACCTCACCATTAACACCTTGGTTAACTTCTTCACCAAAGTCACATATAATAGCCTGATCTCCAAATGATGAAATTCCTTTTAACATTTTTAATTATATAAATTTTATTATATATTTTATATCTAATCTTATGGAAACAAACATTAATTCAGATCTTGGTGAGAGTTCAGAATACAACCCAACCAAAAACGATACTGAACTTTTGCAAATAGTAAATACTGCAAATATTGCGTGTGGTTATCATGCAGGTGATTTAGCAACTATTAAAAAAACGATTCAACTAGCAAAAATAAATAATGTGAGTGTTGGGGCTCATCCATCTTTTAAAGATCGAGAAAATTTTGGAAGAAAAAGAATAAAATTAACCAAAACTGAAGTAAAAAAACTTGTTATTGATCAACTTGAAATCATGGCGATTGCTTGTGACGAAGAAAATTACAAATCAACTCATGTGAAGCCACATGGTGCATTAAATAATATGGCATGCGAAGATTTTGAGCTTGCTTTTACAATTGGAGAAGCAATTAAAGAATTTGATAAAAATCTTATTTATATGGTTTTAGCTCAATCAGAGATGGAAAAGGCTGCACAAAAAATTAATATCTCGTACGCTGCAGAAGTTTTTGCTGATCGAAATTATGAGGATAACGCAACATTAGTTTCACGATCAATGAAAAATGCCTTGATCACTAAACCAGAGGATTCTCTCTCTCATGTTTTAAAGATGTTAGAAAATAAATCTATTTTTAGTTATTCTGGCAAACAGATACCCTGCCAAATAGACACAATTTGTATACATAGCGATGGGCCAACCGCTGTTCCTTTGGCAAAATACTTGATCAAAGGATTAAAAGAGAGAGGTTATCAATTAAAAACATTAAATTCTCTCATTAAATTTAATTAATTACTCTAGGTTTTTATATTTATCAGCTAAGCTATCAAAAATATTAAGTAATTTTATATTAATATTTTTTTTATCAATTCGAAGTGTTGGAGTTCTGGGAAAAGAAGAAATAAAAGCCCAATACCGTGGAAATGAAAATTTGCTAAATTTTTTTTTGAAAAAAAAAGTTAATTTTCTAATATCTGTTATTTTTTTATTATTTTTATTATTTATAAGTAAAATGGCTAATATTTCATTTTCTCCAATTTGTGCGGGAATAGATAATGCGGCAGATTCAGATATCAATTTATGACTATTTAAAACTGTCTCTATTTCCCAGGAGGATATATTGATACCTTTTTTTCTTATCGAGTCAGTAGATCTTCCTACGTAAATCAAATCATTATCTTTATTAAATTTAGCTAAATCACCTGTTAGGAAAAAATTATTTTTATTGATTAATTTTTTTCCATAATAACCAGGTGTAATTGATCCTTTAACTTTTTCTTTTAATCCAATTTCACCAACTAAATTTTTTTTGATTATTTTTTTACCTTGATTAAATAGTGATAAGTTTAGCCATGGCAAAACTTTTCCTATTATCCCTGGTGTATTTTTATAATTAATGGAGGTAAAACTTGAACTTTCTGTCATTCCATATACTTCCCGAATGGGAATATTGAACCTTTTTTGAAAAGCTAGAAAAATATCTTTCCTACATCCTGCCCCATAAGCAAGATTAGTATAATGTTTTTTTTCAAAAAAATTTTTTTTATTTTTAAGCAAAATTTCTAAAATTCCTCCTAGATAATGAAGTTTCGTAATTTTTTTTTCATACATTATTCTCCAAAAATTTTTAGAGGAAAACCTTTTCATTAGAAACACTTGAATATTAGAGATCAACCTCATTACTATTAACTGCATACCTGCAATATGATGGAGAGACTCCCACAATAAATAGCGATCATTATCTTTTTGATCAGATGCCAACTGATTTCCTATGGCTGATAAAACAAGCATTTTTTGAGTTACAAGAACACCTTTAGGCGGGCCAGAAGTTCCAGATGTAAAAATAATGCAACACGGCTTATGTATATTTGTTTTTATTAATTCTAAATAGTTATTTTTTTTTGAATTTAATTGAAAAAAATTTTTATTTATAAAATTTATTTTTGATAAATATTTTTTACTAAAATTCTTAATAAATTTTTTTTGTGTTATAATTGCTACAAAATTAATATTTTGCAAAATATGATTTAAGTAATTTTTTTCTCGGTCATTGCTCAGTGGAACCCATATTGCTCCAAAAGTTATCACGCCAAGCATAAAATAAATCTGTTCAATTGAATTATCAAAATAACCAATGATTATTTGATTTTTACGTATTTTTTTAGATCGTAAAAAATTATGAACTTTTACAATAGACAAATATAGATTCTCATATGTAATTTTAATTTTATTTTTAGTTAAAAAAATATCTTTTGGAGTAAATTTATAGTGATAATTTATATAAAAAGATAAATCTTTATTAGATTTTTCTAAATTCATTGATATTAAGAATTTAAAAATTTCTTAATCATTTGCTGGCTAGTTTTTTTTTTAAAAGTAACTCTGTGTATTTTTTTAGCTTCTGCAAAAGCACTATCAAAATCTTTTTTCATCATTTGCCAAAAGTTTTTCTTTGTAAGAAGCATAGCATGAGATGATTTTTTTTCTAATTCTCTTGCAAACTGTAATGTGGTTGAAAAAACTTTTTTTTGTGAAACTAATTTATGAATAAAACCTAATTTGAAAGCTTCTAGCCCATTTATGAGTTTGCCTGTTAAAGTAAGCTCTATTGTTTTAGACATGCCTAGAAAAATTTTCATAATTGCTGGACCAGTTACGCTTGCAATACCATTATTTATTTCTACCTGACCAAATCTAGCATTTTTATGAGTAACAATTATATCTGCAAGCAAAGCTAACTGAAAACCTGATCCTGCTGCAACACCGTTGACACATGCAAGCACGGGTTTTTCGAGCGACCTAATTGCGTAATAAACTTTTTTAAAACTATCAATCCACTTATCTACATTAACATTGTTACTTATTTCATTTAGATCCTGTCCAGAGCAAAAACTTTTGTTACCCGATCCTGTTATTATGACTGATTTAATTTTTTTATTTTTTTTACAATATTGTATAATTTCATAAATTTTTTTTCTCATGGAAAAATCCCAGGCATTTAATTTAGTTGGATTGTTTAAAGAAATAACTGCTGTATTATGAAAAATATCTAATTTTACTTTTGCTAATTTCATCTAAGAGAATTAACCTGCACCTGGACCCTTAACTGTGCTTGGTAAATAAGTAGCTAATTCTGGAAATGCAATAATAATAAAAACCATAATTACCATCATCATAAACATCGGAAATGCTGCTTTGGCTAAAAATACCATATTGTGCTTTGTCATTCCTTGAAGCACAAATAAATTAAATCCTACGGGTGGAGTAATTTGTGCCATCTCAACTAAAATTGTTAAAAATATTCCAAACCAAATAACATCAATTCCTGCCGTTCTAATCATTGGCTCAACAACTGCCATCGTCAAAACGATAGAAGATATTCCATCTAAAAAACAACCCAAAATAATATAAAAAACCATCAGACACATTAATAGTTCAAAATTACTTAACCCAAGTGATCCAATCCATTCGGCAATGGCTCTTGGTAGTCCGGTAAATCCCATGGATAATGTAAGAAAAGCACCTCCAGCCAAAATAAAAGCAATCATGCAAGAAGTTTTAGTTGCACCTAATAAACTATCTATAAAAGTTTTAAAATTTAACGATCCTTGCAATGAAGATAATACAAGCCCGCCAATAACACCAAATGCAGCAGCCTCAGTAGGTGTGGCCCAGCCCATATACATAGATCCAATAACGAAAGATATTAATCCAAATATAGGGAATAAGAATCTTGAACTTTTTATTTTTTCATAAAAACTAATTTCAGGATCTTTTTTAGGCATATCTTTTTTATTGATGGTTGCCCAAATACCAACATAAAGCATAAATAGGAGTGCCAACACTAAACCAGGAAAAACTCCTGCCATAAATAATTGCACTACTGACTCATTAATTGTTACGCCATAAACTATCAAAGTTAGAGAAGGAGGTATCATTAAGCCTAACGTTGAAGATCCAGCCAAGGTGCCAATTGTTAATTTTTCAGGATAATTTCTTTTTCTTAATTCAGGAACAGACATTTTTCCAACTGTAGTCAGTGTAGCTGCAGACGAACCAGAAACAGCAGCAAAAAATGTACAACCAACTATATTTGTGTGCAATAATCTTCCAGGTAAATTATTCATCCATGGCGCAAGTCCCTTAAATAAATCTTCTGATAACCTTGTTCTATATAAAATTTCACCCATCCAAATAAATAATGGTAAAGCTGTTAAGGACCAGCTTGATGCTGTAGTCCATATGGTGGTAATCATAGCATCACCTGCTGGTCTAGAGGTAAAAAGCTCCATTCCAACAAAAGCAACACCTATTAAAGATAAAGCAATCCAAACTCCACTTCCCAATAAAAAGAAAAGGGTAAATAAAAATATTATTGTTAAATATAAATTTTCCATTAATCGATCATCTTGTCATCAATTACTTCTTGTTCTTCATATCCTAAAAATAAAATTTGATATAATCGATCAATAAAAGCTATGGATATAATTAAAGTTCCTAATACCATACTCATCTGAGGTATCCATACAGGCCAAGCATCTTCAGATTGGGATATATCATTTAAAATAAAAGAAAAATAAGCACCTCTACAACTATAATAAAAAAAATATACTGTTAAAGCAGTTCCAATTCCGTAACACCATATTTCACCTAATCGTTTTTTGTCTCCAAGCTTACTTAAAAGTATTTTAACTCTTATATGACCGTCTTCATTTAAAGTATGAGCTAATGCAAAAAAAGCTGATCCTGCCATTGCATAACCTGCATACGCAGTTGCACCAGGAAAAGTAAATCCTGTCCATCTTGCTAACATTTGACAGACGATTAAAGTTAAAATTAATATTAAAAAAAATGCACCAAGGTACGCGGAATATAAATATAATTTATCTAAAAATTTTCTCATATATATAAACAACCCATCATTAATTAAATGATGGGTTGTCTAAAGTTTTGCTTATTTAGCCTTGTAAGCTTTTAAGATTTTTTGACCAGTTGCACCAGCAGCTTTTTCCCAATCAGAAGCCATTTTAGCTCCGATTTCTTGTAGCTGACTTTTTAACTTATCACCTGCAACTTGAACTTTCATTCCATTAGCAGCAAGTTGAGTCATGTACCAACCAGTTAGTTGTTCTGATCTAGCTGTTCCTGCTTTTTGAGCAAGCATCGCTACACCTTTAATAACATTCTGATCTTTTTTGCTAAGTTTGTCCCAAGCTTTTTTATTCATAAAAACATAATTTCTTGGTAACCATGCATTCACTTCATAAAAATGAGTTAGGTGTTCCCAAACTTTTCTATCGTATCCAGTTGCGCCAGATGAAACAAAAGACTCTGCCACACCTGTAGCCAAAGCCTGAGATAATTCAGCTGCTTCAACTTGAACAGGAAGCATTCCCATTAGTTCTGCAATTTTTGCAGTAGCATTATTATAAGATCTAAACTTTACTCCTTTTGTATCATCAACGGACTTAACTTCTTTTTTGAAATAAAGACCTTGTGGAGGCCAAGGCACAGAATATAAAAGTTCCAAACCTTGATTGTTTAAAACTTTTCTAATTTCTGGTTCAAAAGCAGCATATAATTTTTCAGATTCTTCAAAAGAAGTTGCAATAAATGGCACCGAGTCAGTTCCAAAAATTGCACTTTCGTTTTGGTGTGCTGAAAGAATTCTTTCACCAATTAGAGCTTGTCCAGTTTGAACTGCTTTTTTAATTTCATTACCTTTAAATAATGAACCACCTGGATGAACTTTAATATCAATCTCTCCCCCAGTAGCTACTCGCAATGCATCAGCAAAAAATACTCCATTTTGACTATGAAAATTTGTTGCAGAATATGCCATCGGCATATCTAGCTTCATTTTTGCATTGGCGGCTAAAGAAAAAAAGAAAGAAAGTACCAATACAGTAAGCAATTTAGCTGTATTTTTGATTGTAACTATCATTGTGTCTCCCCTTTTTTTTAATTTGTTTAATAAATATTATAAAAACTTAAATTATGAAAAAAATCAATCATTACTTTTTCTCTAATGCCTATCAGATCGATAAGCCTGCAAATTCATTACGTCATTATCATTTAAAATAGCTTTAGTGAGAATACTTCCTGTTTTGGGTCCCGAAGTTAAACCAATATGCTGATGGCCATAACCAAAGAAAATATTATTGCTTAATTCAGAAGTACCAATAACTGGCAAACTGTCAACTGTAGCTGGTCGATGTCCAGACCACTTTTTACAAGAAGAATATGAAAAATTAGGAAACATTTCTTTTGCGCTATTAATAATCCGTTCGAATGCTTTTTCGGATGGCTTATTATTTAAAGCTCCAAATTCAACCAAGCCTGCAAATCTCAACCCTGTTTCCATAGGAGTAACTCCGAATTTCATAAATGCATTCATAATTGGGTATTGTAGTTTAATATTAGAGTTTTCGAATTCAACATGGTAACCACGTTCAGATTTGACATCGACAGTAGATCCTAATTTTTTTGCCAAACTATCAGAAAATACTCCTGAGGTTAGAGCTAACTTATCAAAAGAAAAACTTTTATCTCTTGAAGTATGCAAAACAACTAAATCATCATTTAAAACAATATCTGACACCTCTTCTTCAATAATTTTTCCACCTAAATTCTTAACCTCATCTAATAAATCAGAAAGATACTGTTTGCTATTGGAAATAAAACCAGCATGATCAATTTTAATTCCAAATTTATAATCTTTATCCAATTCTGGGTAAATAGATTGTAGCTCCGTTTTTTGAATTTCATTCCAGCTATATCCAAATTTTTTTCTTACTTTCCAAGAATAATCATTTTCATAATCACTTTGATTTTTAAAAATATAAAATAAAGAACTGTCCTTAATCCACCTTGAAGCTTTAGTGCCAGTACTTAGCTGCTTGTGCATACTGACAGTATCAAACAATAAAGGTTTTAAATGTTGAGCTATATAATCAACTTTTTCATGATTAGCATAACTTAAATACTTTAACAGCCATGGTAAATTTTTAATCCATCCTGGAAAACGTAAAAATAATGGACCGTATTTTGAAAAAATCATTTTTGGTATTTTTGGAATAATTCCTGGAACCAAAACAGGAACGATAGATGTGGGAGATAACCAACCAGCATTGCCATAAGAGGCTGGATTGTCTAAAAATTTTTTATCAAATAAAGTTACATCACATCCTCTACGTAATAAAAAAATTGCAGTGCTAATACCAACTATACCAGCTCCAACAATTCCAACTTTTTTGTCTAATTTTGAATTTATGCTATCCATTCACTAACTGGGGCATTTGCATCCTGCAAAGGCTCTGAAATAATATCTATTAAGCAGGGTTTGTTTAAATCTAATGCTTTTTTAACTATTGGAATTAAATCGTCTGAATTGTTAACAGTGAAAGATTCTAATCCATAAGCTTTAGCAACAGCAGCATGATCTGTTCTAGTAAAATCAACAGAGAAGTATCTTTTGTCAAAACTAGTTTTCTGACCAGCTTTAATCCATCCATAAACGCTATTAGAAAAAACGATAAAAATAATTGGAAGTTTTAAACGTACGGCTGTTTCTAATTCGCCAACAGCAAGACCAAAACTTCCATCGCCCATTACAGATACCACTCTATTATTTGGTTTTCCTATTTGAACACCTATTGCAGCAGGCAATGCATAACCAAGCGCTCCATGAGCTCTATTGGTTAAAAAATACTTTCCTTGTTTTTTTATTTTGTAATATGCAGAAAAATAAGGGCATGGCGTCCCAGCATCAGCTACAACGTAACAATCTTCAGGTAAAACTTGATTTAAATCTGAAACAATTCTTTCAGGCTTGATAGGTGTATTATTCTGTTTGGCAATAGCATTAAAATCTTTCCATTTTTTTTCTTTTGCAATCTTGATATCTTCTTTACCGTTAAATTGTTTTGATAAATTCAAATCATTAAAATCGTCTAGAAAAAGCTTAGCATCAGAAACTATGGATAATTCTGTTTTATAATTAGCCGAAATAACTTCTGGGTCATTATCAATATGAATAATTTTTTGTTTTCTATCTGGGTATTGCCATTTTTCAGTTGTAACTGAACCAGCTCTACAGCCAATAAATATAATTAAATCAGATTCTTTAACCACAGATCTAGTCTCTAAAACAGCTCCATTGCTTCCTACTACCCCTAAATAATTTGGATGATCATCTGCCAATGTACCTTTGCCTGAAATAGTACTAGCAACTGCAATATTATATTTTTCAATAATTTCTTGAAATATTTTTTCCCCATGTGAAAACAAAATTGCACCTCCACATATAATTAAAGGTTTTTTTGAAACTTCTAAAAGATTTTTAAATTTTAGCAAATTATCATTTGTGGTTTTAGATGGCCAGGCAGGAAAATGCGAAAAACCATCTTGAACCCAAACGTCACTAGGATCAATATCAGCCTTCTGAACATCAATGGGAAAACATAAGTGACAAGCTCCGGGTCGACCTGTAGTGCTGGCCCTAAAAGCTTTTCGAATTAAACTTGGTAAATTCTTTCCATTTTCTAAAATTGCATTAAATTTTGTTAAAGGTTTAAATAATTCATCTTGTCGTAATTCAGTTAATGGATATTTTCCAACAGATGTTCTTGCAACATCACTTGTTATAGAAATTAAACTTACAGAAGATTCATTTGCTTCAACTACACCAGGAATTATATAAGTTGCACCACCTCCACTTGGTCCCTCGCATACCCCCGTTTTTCCTGTGACTCTTGCGTATGCTTCAGCCATATAGCTAGCATGTCTTTCATCACGCGTCAGAATATGTTGGATTTTATGATCTAATGTATAAAGTGCATCATAAAAAGGAAGGCTTGTATCTCCACATAAACCAAAAATATACTCTACCTTGTGAGCTTCTAGCATCTTAACCATAGCCTCCGCTCCATTCATAGAATTACTTTTTGATTGTTTCATCAGAATCTAATTAATTGTAAAAATTAAATAGTATATATATCCTTAAAAAAGAAGAATAAAAATTTTTTATGAACAAAACCAATCAACCTAATATAGCAAGAGGTGGTAAGACAGTTTATGGTGGAACTGTTGGAATTTGCATGCTTGATACAAGATTTCCAAGAATACCTGGAGATATAGCTAATGCCAGAACCTGGAATGTACCAGTGCTTTACCGAGTAGTGCCAAGATCAACGCCAAGGCAAGCAGTTTATGAAAAAGGAGAAAAAATTCTAGACGGATTTATTGAAGCCGCTAAAGAATTAGTAAAAATGGGAGCGGATGGAATAACAACAAATTGCGGTTTTTTATGTTTATTTCAAGAAAAAATGGCAGAAGCAGTTCAAGTACCAGTTGCCACATCTTCTCTAATGCAAGTGCCCTTAGTCCAAAAATTATTACCAAAAAATAAAAAAGTTGGAATTCTAACTATTCACAAACCATCGCTTACCAACGATCATTTAAATGCAGCAGGAATTCCTTTGGATACTCCAATTATTGGAACTGAAAATGGAAAAGAATTTACTCGAGCTATTCTTGAAGATGAAATGGAAATGAATATTGATGACGCAAGAGAAGATCATATAGAGGCTGCAAGAAAATTAATAAAAGAAAATCCAAACGTAGGTGCAATTGTTATGGAATGTACCAATATGAGCCCTTTTGCAGCTGATGTTAGAAAGGATCTTGGCATTCCAGTCTTTAATATTTATACTTTTATAGAATGGTTTCAATCTGGTCTGTTACCAGCAAGATTTAGCTTGGACCATGATGATCCAAGAAGATAATAGAGTTTAGCTTGGAAAATATTTTTGAACTATTCTCATCTGAAATTTTTTATTTATTCTGTTTTGCGACTATATATTTTGGTGCAATTATTCAAAGCGCTGTAGGATTTGGCTTTGGTATTTCTGCAGCAGTTTTAATTCTGTTTGATCCAAGATTGGTTCCTGGAACAATTCTAGTAATGGGAACTTTTTTAGCTAGCACTAATGCAATTATAAATTTTAAAAAAATTTATACAAAAGATTTGATTATCTCTTTATGTGGCAGAGTTTTAGGTGCACTTATATCCTTGCCATTACTTTTATTTACTTTTGGTAAAGAGAGTTTCTTAATTATCTTTGCAATTATTTTATTAATTGCGGTATATTTTAGTGCAAAGAAATTCAATATTATTGCCACCGCTAAAAACGTATTTATTGCAAGTTCTCTATCTGGATTCATGGGAACTATTACAGGGATTGGGGGACCGCCAATGGGGATAGTTTATCAAAATTCAAAAAGCTTAAATGTTAGCGCTACTTTAAACGCTTTTTTTTCTATTGGAGCTTTTATTTCAGTCATTATGCTAATGTACGCAGATATTATTCATCTCGATGATTTTTATAAATCACTATTGTTACTTCCGGCAGTAATACTAGGTATTTGGACAAGCAAATTACAATGGATTAATAATTATATAGACAGCAGATTTAAAAATGTTGTTCTTGCCATATGTATTTTAACAGCTGTTTTAATAATAATTAAATTTATTATTGCAAATATTTAATAAATCATGAACCTTACTTCTAAAGCTTATATAAATGGTTTCATTGGAATTATAATTTTTTCTGCAACATTGCCTGTTACAAAAATTGCTCTTGGTGTAGATAATAATCAGCTGACTCCTGAGTTTATTACATTTGGTAGATCAGTAATCGCTGGATTATTTTCGATTTTTTTTTTAATTATTTATAAACAAAAAATTCCTAATTTAAAAAACTTAATCCAACTTTTTTTTATTAGTATTTTATTAATTTTTTTATTTCCTCTTTTTATTTCTTACGGAGTCAGACATAATGAAGCAATTCATTCAGGAGTAATACTTGGATCTCTTCCATTATTTACCTCTTTATGTGGGTCAATTTATTTGAAACAAAAAGAAAGTTTTCTATTTTGGTTATTTTCTATTTTTGGATTTATTTTAATTTTTTTATTTTCAATTTTTTCATCGTCAGGTTTGAATTTAAAATTACTAATGAGTTTTAACTTATCTGACTTAATTTTATTTTTTGCGGTAATATCTGCCTCGGTAGGATATGTAATTGGTTCTAAATTAACGAAAGAGCTAGGTCCTTTAACTGTTATTTCTTGGGCTTTAACATTATCTTTGCCTATTACATTGCCATTCTCTTATTATGAATTCCCAAGCAATTCAATTGAACAATCCTCGTGGTTTGCATTCTTTTATTTAGCGATCATGTCTCAATGGATTGGTTACTTATTTTGGTACAAGGGATTAAGTTTAGGAGGTGCAGTTAAAATTGGACAAGTACAATTAATTTATCCATTTGCATCTTTTGTTTTTTCAATTTTTTTACTTAATGAAAAATTGAATTTATTTACATTTTTTTTTAGTGTTTTGATACTCGGAATCATTTATTTAACTAAACGATTTAGTAAAAATTAATCATGTTTTTTAGCAATTTAATTAAAGAGATAAAAGGAGTGGCAATTCCTCTTTTTAAGATCCTTATACCTTTTGTATTTATTATTAAATTACTAGAAATTATTGGTGCTATTACTTTTTTATCTAAAATTTTTGCACCCTTGATGAGTTTAATAGGACTTCCACCTGAACTTGGAATTGTTTGGGTTACTGCTTTTACGGTAAATATTTATGCTTCCTTAGTATTATTTGTAAATATTATTCCTGGTCTAGATGTAACCGTTGCTCAGATAACTATCTTAACAACAGCA
>Ga0181553_10003546_pt1 | contig 13451 bp, 13 predicted proteins | sample 011ome_17_FD_133753 | JGI IMG/M metagenome (GOLD analysis project Ga0181553, IMG submission 133753) | Coastal salt marsh microbial communities from the Groves Creek Marsh, Skidaway Island, Georgia - 011502XT metaG (megahit assembly) | ecosystem: Environmental > Aquatic > Marine > Intertidal...
TTCAACATATTGTTTTAATAGTTCAGCATTAAGTCCAATAATACTTCCGTCTTTAAACAAATAATCAGCCCATGCTTTTTCTTGTTCTACAGCATCTATAAACATCTGCTTACACTCTTCTGCACATTCTTTCTGTATCTTTGCAAAGTCTTTGTCTTCTTGGGGCAAAAACTTCAACATCTGCTGTGTACTTGCCAAGTGTACATTTTCGTCTCTGGCAATTAATTTTATAATTTTAGCATTGCCTTCCATTCTTTTAAGTTCAGCAAATGCCCAACTACATGCGAAACTAACATAAAAACGTACACCTTCTAATATGTTTACACTCATTAAACATTTATATATACGTTTCTTATGCTCATATATGTCGTATTTCTTACTGCCTGTATCTCTGAGTAGATTATATTCTATAAGTCTATCATAATTTTCTGTAATACTATCTGCACAATCGCATATTTCCTTGATATCTAACATTTCATCAAACACTTTACTAGGGTTTGCATACACATTTCTAATAATGTGTGTATAACTTCTGCTATGTATGGTTTCTGAAAATGCCCAAGTTTCTATCCATGTTTCTAATTCAGGAAGACTTACCACAGGCAGAAAAGCAATATTAGGAGAGCGACCCTGTACACTATCCAATAATATTTGTCTTTTTAAGTTGGAGGTAAAAATATGTTGTTCGTGTTCTGATAGATTTTTAAAATCTGTTGCATCTTTAAGAATATCTACTTCTTCTGGTCGCCAAAAGAATCCTAACTGTTTATCAGTTAGTTTATCAAACTGTTTATATTTTAGTGTATCATATCTTTGTACTACAGGACCTCCTGTTGGGTCTAAGAACATTTTTACTTTGGTATGATCTACTCTATTTTTTGTATTTAAAACTGTCATTATATTTTACAACTCTCGCAATCTTCGTCATCTAATTCGCCTTGTGGCAAATCTTCTAATTTGTCATCTTTGTTAATATCTATCTCACCTTGACCATCGTATGTGTTATTATAATATAACTGTTTACCGCCATACTTATAAAACATTAAGATATCCTGTATAAGCACACTCATTGGAACTTTTTCATCTTCGTAATGTTCTGGATTATAAGATGTATTTACCGAAATACCCTGATCTATATACTTTTGTAGGACGGCCATTATCTTTAAATAACCTTGCGGTGATTTTTGATCCCATAACAAATCATATTTATTCTTATAATAAGGGTATCCTGGTACAACTTGTTTTAGTACACCATGTTTACTTTGTTTGATACTTACATAACTACGTGGGGGCTCTATACCATTTGTACTATTACTTATCTGTGCAGAAGTTTCTGCAGGCATAAGTGCCATTAATGTACTGTTTCTAATACCAGTTTCTTTTAACTGTTTTCGTAATCCTTTCCAATCCATACGTTCTTTGTGTTTAACAAGTTCATCAACGTCTTTCTTGTATGTTTGATTAGGCGTTATGCCTTTGCCATATTTTGTTTCTGCATTTCCTGATATAGTACCTTTTTCAATAGCCAAATCTGCACTGGCTTTGATCAAATAATAACTCCATGCTTCAGCCCATTCATCTATAAGTTCCAAATTAGGATTTTGATAATTAGTATCATTTTTAACTAACCAATATGCAAAATTAATAATACCAATACCCAATGGGCGCCTTTTCATTGTGCTGAGCTCTGCCGCTATAATAGGGTACTCCTGATAATCTAATAATTCGTCCAACCCTCTGACTGCTAAACTACAAATTTTATCCATTTCTTGTAAGTCTTTAATTACTCCCCAATTGATTGCACTTAGAGTGCATAAACTAATTTCACCTTCTTCGTCTTTTGCATCATTTAATGGCTTTGTAGGTAGATCAATTTCACAACATAGATTACTTTGTTTTATTGGTGCTACTTCTTCCAAAAATGCTCCATGTGTGTTAGCATGGTCAACATTCATTAAATAAATTCTACCTGTATCCTTTCTTTCTGTTACAAAGGAACTGAATAATTCAATAGCAGGAATAGACTTCTTCTTTATACTTGTTTTACGTTCCGCCGCTTCATATAATTCTTTAAATTTGTCTTGATCGTCAAAGAATGCTTCGTATAGTTCAGGAACTTCATGAGGACTAAACAAAGTTATATTTCCGCCACTTATAAGTCTTTCGTACATCAGTTTGTTAAACTGTACGCCATAGTCCATATGACGTACTCTGTTGTCCTCTGTTCCCTTATTATTTTTTAATACTAGTAAGTCTTCAACTTCCAAATGCCAAATAGGATAGTATAGTGTGGCCGCTCCGCCTCTTACACCACCTTGGCTACAACTCTTAACTGCTGACTGGAACATTTTATAAAAAGGAATAACTCCTGTATGTGTTGCATCACCGTTTCTAATGGCTGACCCTACTGCTCTGATATTACCTGCACCAATACCGATACCTGCTTTCTGACTTACATATTTTACAATACTGGCACTAGTGGCATTAATGCTGTCTAAACTGTCATCAGTTTCAATCAATACGCAACTGCTAAATTGTCTTTGTGGTGTTCTAACACCTGCCATAACTGGTGTAGGCAGGGAAATTTTAAATGTGCTGATAGCATCATAATATGCTTTTACATATTGTAATCTTGTTTCTTCTGGGTATTTGGCAAACAATGTTGCCGCAATCATCATATATGCAACTTGTGGAGTTTCAAATATTTCCCCTGTTGCTCTATTCTGTACTAGATACTTACCACGAAATTGTTCCATAGCCGCATAAGTTAATACTTCATCTCGGTCATGTTTGATATGATCATTTAGTTCATTGATTTGATCTTTTGTATATAACTCTGTAAATTCTGCATCATAAAAACCTTTATCAATATTTTTTTGAATAATATCGCACAAACAAGGTGGCTCAAATGTGCCATACACTTGCTTACGCAAATGATAGTTGATTAATCTACCTGCTACATATTGATAGTTTGGTGTTTCTTCTGATATTAAATCTGCCGCACTTTTAATAAGTGTTTCTTGAATATCTTCTGTTGCTATTGAGTCGAAAAATTGTATTTGAGAATGTATTTCTACTTCTGATGCACTCACACCTGAGATGTCTTCACAAGCATACATAACAACTTTGTGTAGTTTGTCTATGTTTAAATCTTCTAGTGTGCCGTCTCGCTTTTTTACCTGCATGTGTGTCCTCAGTATGTTTTATACGATATATTTATTTCTATGTCATTGTAATATAAAACTATATAAATGTCAAATAGTTTCTATGCTAATTCAAACTGATTATGAATTTGGAATACAGTTGCGTTCTTTTTCACATGTTCCCAAGAAACTATTTCTCCAGGTGTAAAATTATACACAAAATCTCTATCGTATATAACTAACCCTGTTGTCCCTGTAGTGTTATTACTTATCACAGGTAATTGTATTTTATCTTCAGTTATGAATCCTTTATTAATTAATGTAGACAATAAAACTATGGTGATTCCGCTTTGGCAAAAATACCCATCGTTTACTATTTCAAAAGCACTCGGCCAACTACTAGGAGTATAATAGTCTAAGTATCTAGGTAAGGGTTCTATATTAGAGAAATCTTCTAATACTTCTAAAATATTTTTATGGTCTTTTTTTCTTATGTTACGCCAAATACTTAATCGTTCAGAACCTGTTGTGTTTTTAGAAAACATTATTCAACTAGGAACTCCAACGCCTTTGTATCCAATTCATAACTAGATTTTTATTAGTAGTATTTTCAGCAGTTAAAGTAATCTCATTAGTTACAGAATTAAAAGTTGCACCAAATGAAACATTACCTGACAAAGTGTCGCTTACATCACTTGCAATATCCTGCACCACAACATCTGAATTCCCTGTTACACTATTTTCAAAAGTACTAAGATATATTTTTCCTGTTCTTCTATAGTTTCCGTCTGTTGTTCCATCATACTTAACTGTATATTCCAAAACATGAGAATCGTAATTTGATGTACTAATAGGTAAATCTGAACTTGCAATTACATTTCCACTACTAATTGTTGCTGTATTCGTAACATCAAAAGAAGTTGTTTTCAGTCCTGCTGACTGTCCTAAAGAAGTTAAAATTTCTATATTTAATTTTGTTGTAAGCAAACCTTTTACATCAGCATCTGATTTAGCAAAATACATATTGTTAATAATATATGCAAAATTTTCTGCTTCTTCATTACTTGTAAATGTCATTTCTGAAAATTCGTTATCTATATCTATTGGAAAAGATTCTATATCGCCTGTTCCAGAACTTGCGTATATTTGATTTGTTGCTACAGATTCAAATAAATTTATTTCTGTTGAGTTCAATCTAGCATTTAACCATTGTTCCAATTTTGCTTTAACTGTGGTGTCTCTATTATATAATTTGCTACCATATACATAATCACTGTCTATTAATTGTAATATATCTAATGTACCAGCACTATCATTATGTAGTCTAAAATTAAAAGGTGTTGAAGATTTAGATTGTTTACTTGTAAAATATATTCTATTATTATTATTAGGATCAAGTTGCAAACTTTCCCATGCATCTGCATCTGATAAATTGTTTACTATTGCCGCCGCTTCTGATAATGTTGTAGCAGAACTTAAATCAGTACTTCTAACATTGGTAATACTTCCTGACGTATCAGTACCAAATACAACATCTGCTGTACCTGTAACATCTGCTGATACAACACTTGTAGGTGTTATAAAGAATGTATTTTCAGTTACTGGGCCGCTTACTAAAAATGTTCCAGTTGCTATACTGCTATCGTTACTACTAGCAATACTTATATTAGAATTAGCAGGATGTCCGTGTAATGCTGAAAATATTTGTACTTTAGCACCAGTATTTGAGGTACCATAATTTATATAATCTAAATCACTTGTAATTGCTGAACTTACATTGTCTTCAGTAACTGTAAACGAACCCGTACTAACACCTTGTACTTGATATATTTTATTTGTATCATTAAATTGTGTTGCATTAGAACCTATAAATTTAACATAATCATTTGCAGTAAGGCCATCAACATTACCAGTAATAGTTGTAGTATTACCTGATGATTCTGCGGCAGTACATGATCTTGCTGTTTGCCAAGCATTTCCTGAAGGTAAAGTAAATGATATACTTGTTGAATTACTTGCTGTTAAAGGTATAGTTTTATTATTTACCCAACTGTTTGTTAAGTTTTCGCAAAATACATGATTATAATAACTACTTGCGTTAAAGGTTTCACCACTGTTATCTAATGTTATTACTACATCAGAAGCGCCTGTTGGCGTAAATGTAATACTATTCTGTATATCAGATGTGTTACTGGTTCTTAAATTACCAAGACCTGAAACTGTTACGTTAGCAGAACTATCAGCAACAATTGATATGTGTTTATATTCTAATCCAATGTGTCCAACTCCTGTAGTAGGAGATACTCTAATAAATTTTTCGTCTATCTTTCTATAATCTGGTATAGAATAAGAATCGTAAAAGTTTAGTTCTTCACTATAATAACTAATTTGTGTATTAGATGAACTAAATCCATCTAATGCTTGTATGACCGCACTATTACCATAATATGTAATTGCTACTTCATCTGTTGATGTAAGTAGATTTCTAAAAGTTGCTGTATGTGTATTTGCTAAAGCAGTATTAGATGAAAATATATAATCATGACTTACTAAGTTTGCAACTGTGGCAGTATCTGAACCGCTTAAAACTTCTCCATTTTTTACAACTGTGATTGTGTTTGCCGTAAAGGCCAAATTAGTTTCTAAATTTATAATATTACCATCTGTAACCGATGCTTTAAAAGTTGTTCTAGTATCACTACCTGAATTAGGTAATGAATATGTTTTACTTGTGCTAGGAGTATAACTAATTTGTTTTTCTGTACCACTAAAACTGCCTGAAGGATATCTTATATGTGGTACTGTAAAAGAAATAATTTGGTTATTAGCAATACTTTTAATAGAATCCTCAGCACCTGTGGTATTCTCTAAAGACAATATTTTGTTATATGCACCTGCTTGTACATCAGTATCAGCACCAATGTAAAGTTGTTTACTATCAGTTGCTAATCCTAATTCTCCAGGTCGTAATGGATTCGGAAGGTCCTGTTTTAAACCTCGCCTGTTTTGTATTCTTGAAACAATTACATTATTGTTTGATGTTGCCATACTAAAAGTCTCCTAACTAGTAGTATTTATCATCTTATGGTATTACTTGGAATAATAGTCTGCTAGTCTAGATGACCACTTATCACAATACTCGTTGAATTCCTCACCTTCTATAACGAAGTCAGCATATTTGCCTTCTCGATCTATCATAAGTATTGCTACTGTTTGTATATTACTACCAAACATTTCATTATGTGCTAATGCATAGGCACAACCTTGTAAAAAATAATCTTCAATCCACTCTCTTTTTTTAATCTTTTTAGCAGTTTTAAAATCTATAATTGCTTCTTCGCCTTGCCACATTCCTATGCCATCTGCAGTTCCGGCATATAAACCTTCTGCAATAAGACCTACTTCAACACCATATAATTCATCTACTTTAGATAACCCTTTATCTATCATTTCGGTAACCATGTTTTTAGCCATAATACTGATATGATTATTGCCTTTAATTTCGTAATCTTCCTGTAGTATAAATTTTTCTAATGCATTATGAACTTTGGTACCAAGTCCTGCTGACTCTGTGCTTATGCGAGTTGCTTCTGCTTCACCTACACGTTTACGCCAGGCTATGAGAGCAGTTTTGTCGCCAGTATCTCCAAGAATAGTTGTAACACTAGGTACAGGTTTTTCATCCTCACCTACATATCGTCTGCCTTGTTTTGTTTGTATTCTTTTTAGATTTGGGTATTCGTATTTGTTTTTTAACATTTATCTTTTACTGTATTAAGTAAAGATATTTACCAGGATATATTCCAAACGATAGTATTATTGGATTCTGTATTTGTTGTTATGCTTACACCATAGCCTAAGTCCACAAAGTGTTTTTTAACATAATTTATTTGATCTAGTTTTGTAGGGTCTGTAGTGATTCCGTTAAATGCATTGTAATATGCATTACTAGTGGTCATTGTAGTATTAGCAGAAATATTTGCATATAAAACACCAGCATCTATATTAGCAAGTACTTTACTTTCTAAACTGGTCACTTCACCATGAACAGTAACATTATTTCTAGTATCTTTTCTTGCCTGAGTTGCATTTGTAAAAATGTTTGCCATTATAACTCCGATTTTATATCACTCATTGCTTGATTGCCTGCCATGCTACCAACATCAACTGATGGTTCTTCTTCGTCTTTTTCCAAACCTAATTCTGTATTAGGTATTATTTCTGCTTTATTTACTGATGAAGCAAATCCGCTTTTATCAACTGCTTGTATAATCTCTTCTTCACTTGCAGGAAATCCTTGTTTTGCTAAAACTTCTGAGAATTTTTTAGTGGAAATCTTTTTTATACCATTTGTTATTGCAATAGATATAAGATCACTGACTGCTGAAATTAATTCATCGTCATAGGATTCACTAATAAATTCATGTAATCGCATTTAGGACTCTATAGGTGCTCTACCTAATGGCTCTTCTGCTGGGCCTGATGCCGCTGGTATATTATCATCAACTGCTAAATCATCTATACTTGGCTCTTCAGGTGCTAAATCGCTTGGCATATCATCTACTGATGGTTCTGCTAGATCACCTAATGATCCAACACTACCCTCTCCTGTAAGACCACCAACAATAGAGTCTATACTATCTTTACTTGCCTTAGTTGCCTCTAAGTGTCCTGATAAAACTCCTTCCATGCTGTCTTTAAATTGTGCCGCCTGTTGAGCACCCATTTCGGAACTCATTTGGTCTGCAATCGCTGGAATGTCTTCATTAACCATTCTACCTATTCTTTCTATTTGATCTTGTATGTCATCTGCTAATGCTCTAACAGCCATTACAACTTCTGCTTCTTCGACTTTTACTTCCTCTGAAAGCAAGTCTGCTATAATGTCATCAAACATATTCATTTTGTTTTCCTCTACGGATTCTGCCGTTTTATTCATTGCATCTTTAACTTCTTCTGGTTTCATATCAAGTTCTTTTGCAATTTCCTCAACACTTTTACCATCTTTTTGTAGTTTGTACATGTATTGAATGCTGTCGTTTAGTTTTTTCTCTGCAATTTTTCTACCGAACATTTGGATGCCTTGTGGTAAAGCATCTTCTTCTAGGCCGTTTAGGAAGCCTATAACTGAATCTCTGCTTTTACCTGATACTTCTGCAAATAAGTCCAGTTTTTCTTCTATTGCATCATAACTTTCTAAATCTTCTACTGGTATACCAATTTCTTCTGAAAGTCCTCTTAATACAGAATCAGTAAGTTTGTCACCTATGATTCCGCCACCTATGGCTCCAAGTGCTCCGCCTATTGCCGCTCCTGGTATTCCGGCAATACTACCGCCTATTTTTGAACCAAGGGCCGTTCCTGCTTTATAACCTGCATAACCACCTGCTAATGTACCGACTTCACCTTCACCCATATACTCTTTTACCATTTTGATAACTAGAGGTTTGATGTGGTTATCATCATAACAATACTTAGGGTTCTTTCTAAACTCATTCATTGTTTGTGCTACTGTTTCTTCATTAGTACAACCACTATCCATGAGTTTTCTAACACTTGCATAAAGTTCCTGCTTCATTCCTTCGTATGCAGGAGATTCTGCGTATTGGCCTTCTGATAACATTGTATCAATAACATCTTTAACACCCAAGAACTTTGCGTACTCAGGTTCTAATTGAAAGTGTTTTGTAGTGTCTTTTAATTTGATAATGGCCATTTCAGACATTTCTTTAATGGCTTCCAATTTTTCTTTTTTAGGGAAACCTGTTGAAATGCTCATACCAAATTCTTCTTTTAGTACAGAGTTGATCTTTTGAATCTTTGTTGCACCTTGTAAGTTGAAATCTTTTATTTGCATGATAATATCCTAAACTATATTTGTTATATAGTCTTATTTATCATTTGTTTGTATTTTTTTTAAAAACTTTGTATGTATGTTCTAGCAGTCTTCATCATGTGAATAGAATCTTGCATTCTACAACCTGCTGAAAATACCTTTGTAAAATCTTTACTGGTTCTTATAGTATGTTTATAAAAATGTACGTCATTTAAATGTTTGTAATATCTGTCTATATGTTTTTGATAACCAATTAAAGATATTTTTTCTTTAGATTTATTTAATTTTTTAATTATGTCATTAGCAACACCACTGAAGGGTACATTTTCTAATACTGTTTCTTTAGTTATGTAATTAATTACATTGAAGCCGGGATCAGTTTTCACAGTTATAAAAACACCTCTTTTAGCAATATTATCTGCAAGTTTATCCAACTTATTTGCAAGATGAGGTTTATTATATTTTTTTCTTCTGTGTATATGTTTTGTAGCCAATTTTATCACCTTTTCTAACTTTGTTAAGTACATCTCTTTTATACAGTTCTTCTGCCAGATGTAATTCTCTTTCGCTTAATGTATTTACGTCTACAAACCTTTCCATATCGCATTTATTGAATAATGCTGTTTCTGGATTGTTTATAAAACTTAAAAAATTGTTTTTACCTTTGACTGCTCTCATACTAGTATTTATCAAGTCTTTCTATCACTTTACTTGCTATATGAATGTTTTCCGATTCCCCGTGATGTTGGCAATCTCTTGCAACAGACGGTTTCATAGAAAAATCCAATAGTGCAGATTTTTGATCTATATAAACGAAAGGAATATTATGTAATTTACAATAATTCTCTATACTTGTTTTATTTTTATAATAATTCATTTGATATGTAAGTTCTAAAGATTGTGTAAAATCTTTATACATAATTGTATGGGCCTTATCTTCATTTGCTTGTAATATTGTAAAATAATCCTGTAAGCATATTTCGTCACCCATATCCTGTAATAAACTAATTCTGTCCGGGGGAGTCTGTAATATGCATATTGCTTTGACATTAGGCAACTCTTCCTTTAAATGACAATTTACAAAATAAGAATGAATATCTATTCCGTGTCCAGGAATACCTAGGTTCCAACAATTTGTATTATATTTTTCTGCAACTTTGTATGCCCATGTTTGATGTTCATGTAACCCTACTCCAAATGTATAACTACATCCTAAAAATAAGATTCCTTCTTCATTGCTAAAGTGATTACATCTGAACCCTTGTTTATTAATTCTATAATCTATATCAACTATATTATTATTAGAATCTAACCAATTATTATCAAGTAATATTTTTGATTTTTTTTCTAAATTATATTTAAAGGTATCTTGATCATCAGGAGATATAAACTTATAATGTGTATAACCAGAGTTTATAATTGATTCCCATACATTGTGCCTGTTTGAAATAGCACTATATAGTTTTTCTAATGTTAAATTTGGTTTATACTGATTCACTTTGTTTTTTCTTTTTCTTTTTCTTTAATTTAGATTTAGAAAAAACACTAGGATTAGGCCGCTTAATCATACTACCCATAGGTACCGCCACAGATGCTATAGCACCTGCAGTAGTTTCATTAATAATATCTTTAATAAGCATACTATTATTTATCAAGATCTAAGTTTAGTATAAACTTTTCACTAAGTGCTTTATGATTATTAATTCCAGGGTGTAGTAAATCTCTTCCTAAATCTTTATGGTCTTGAAAAATATCATCAAATTTATTTAAAATTACTAAAGGTATTTTTCTTTCGTCTGCTATTGTTTTTATTAATGCAACTGATGACAGTTCGTTATAAAAGGTATTTTCTCTTTTCCACAACCAATTTAAAAATATATCTTTTTCGGATACAATATTTCTTAAAAAATCTTTATGTATAGGCCTAGGTAAAGGTTTATCCCAATAGACATCATTTTTCCATTCCATACCGTTGAGATGTGCGAGTTCTAGCGGTGCTGTATTTTTTTCACTTGGTCCTTTTAATTTAGTATCCATAAAAATACTTTTTCTACCTGGAGGTGGCATATAAATACAAATTGCTTTTATATTAGGTATTAAATTTTTTAAAAATAATCTACAATATAATGCAATAGTATCTAATCCTCTTCCTGGCATTCCTAAGTTCCAATTCTCTAATTTAAAATGATCTGCAACTAATTGTGTCCAAGTATCTTCTCGTCTTACTCCTACACCAAATGTTAAACTACAACCTAAAAATAAAATACCATCTTTATCACTAAAATTTTTACATCTAAATCCGAACTCGTTCAATTCATAATATACAGGTGTTGGTTTTCCGTTTTTATCTGCCCAGCCATATTTATAAAGTATACCTCTAGTATCAGGGTCGTCCCAATGTTTTTTAAATTGATCTTCAGTATCAGAAGGATACCATTTATATTGATTTGAATAATCAGAATATTGAGATAATTTTACTGGTTTATCAGCACCTACATTTTGTAGATGATTTAATGTGATTGTTTGAAATATTTTCTGTAGAGTATCATCAGGGTGTTCTTCTTTGTTTTCTAATTTACCTGTTTGATGTAATAATACTTTGTCTACCCAAGATTTCCCTGTATAGTCTAAAGCGTCATCTATATAAATTTTTTCTTCGTCCGACATACGACTATTTATTTAGGATTTTTTCTTACCAGCCTTCATGTTGGCACACCAGTGATACATTTTGCCCTTTTCACCGCTGTATTTTTTTGCTTTAGCTCGTAAGTCTGTGACTGAACCTTTGCAACTGGCACCTGCACGTTTTACTCTACCTGGAGAACTTGTTGCTTCTTCTATAGGTATCTGCGTCATATCTTGCAACAAGTTGTAAAGATCTTTTGCTTTTTCGCCTTTTGTTTCATTACCATTTGCATCTTTAAATACCCAAACTTCATGTTCATAATTTGAGTATTCTGGGTCCATTAAGTTTAGTTTCATACCATTGCTAAAATAAAATGGAAGATAATCTCCGGTATAGGCGTCCCAGGCTTTTTGTGGTTCACCTGGATTTATTTGTTTTTCTATTGATTGATCACGCCCAAAGTTCTTATATATAACATTATCCATTTTTTCTTGTAGTAATTTTTTAAAATAATTTTCGTCCATTACTTCAACATTACTACTTGTATGAGAAAAATGTTTCATCACATCTTCTATATCTGCATCTACTTTAATTGCAGATACACGTTTTATGCCTAGCATATTTGCCGCATCATATCTATGATGGCCATTTATAATGTATCCGTTTTTATCTATTATAAAAGGTTTGTCTACATCTTTTAAAAATACATCTTCCGCTTTTTTATCATATCCATGAACACGTTGAGATTGTACTGGTTTTAAATTAGAAACACTAATTTTACCTTCTTTGTAATTAAAGTCTGATTTTTTAATATCGTCTCTGTTAATTTGAGGTAATTTGTTTCTATCAAAATGTTTATCACTTACACCTCTTTGATAATCTTCCTCTACAACTTCTCTCAACCTTATAACACCACAGCCTACTCTGTCACCAGCATTACCTGTTTTTAAACTTTCTTCGTCACCACCTTTGCCTAAATCATCTTCGTCTGCGTGGATAACTATTGCTCTACCTACTATATCAGATAATTCTACACGTTCTGCTTTAATTTGAAATCTTGCAGTTCCAGATTGATCTGCTACGATATTTCCTAAGTCACCTACATGCCCTTGCTCTAAACTGCCATGATCTACACCATCTGGATTATAATGACCACCTGCACTTGCACAACCATCACTGAGATCTCCGTATTCATGGATGTGAAATCCATGTTTTCCTGGTGTTAGACCTTTTACTATACCTTTTATTATTGTGGGTTTGCCAGGTTTTTGTTTAAACTTTACAAAACCTTGTACATCATCTACTGTATGCTCTAATTGTGCTATTGCTTTTATAACTTCTTCTGCTTCTTTGATAGTATTAATTATATCACATTGGCAACCTCTAGACTTTGTTTTTGGGCAAGGCATGGCTTGCTCTACAATTTTACTTATCCTCATCGTACATATCTATTGCGTTTTGCAATTCTCTAATTGCTTCTTCAAAGTCTTCTTCTAATTGATAGATAGCACTTTCTAAATTATTTTTTGCTCTATAAACTTGATTTATATTATATTGATCTAGTTCTATGCCGTTTTCCTCTGCAATATTAGAAACTTTGCTAATAATATCCATATGCATATCTGCATATTTTATATTTTTGGTTTCTGCTCTTGCTGATTCTAAAGCAGATTTTAAGTCCCATAACTTATCTTCCATTTGTTCTACATTTTCGTAGATACCATCACCAAATTTTATTTTAGATTTCTTTTTCTTCTTTTTCTTTTTCTTTTTTGTAGGCATCATACTACCTAAAAAAGCATAACCTCTAGGGGCATCCATAGTAGGTGCATCACTAGGAGTGGAA
>Ga0181553_10003547_pt1 | contig 13451 bp, 12 predicted proteins | sample 011ome_17_FD_133753 | JGI IMG/M metagenome (GOLD analysis project Ga0181553, IMG submission 133753) | Coastal salt marsh microbial communities from the Groves Creek Marsh, Skidaway Island, Georgia - 011502XT metaG (megahit assembly) | ecosystem: Environmental > Aquatic > Marine > Intertidal...
GAAACCCATTTTTTTTTTGAAATTTTAGATGTCATTTCCAATTGTTTTTTTTGGGCGAATAAAATTTCGTTAATTTCACATCCTTCTGGTGTTGGAAACCAGCCACCCCACCAATATTTTTGCTTATTTAAAGTAACACTTTCATGAAAAAAATATAAAATTCTTACGTTATTTTTAAGCAACACATATGATTTCCTATTTGTATTTAACCACCATAAATAATGATCAATTGTACTTATTTTTTTTTTATTAATACTATTAAATCTGTTTTTTTTTAAATTTCTTGATAGCAAGTAATGGTTGATATCTTTGTCATTAACCATTCTTATTTTGTACTTACTATTAATTTTAGGGGCTTGATTTTCTATAAAATTTAATGTGGTATTTTTTTTTTTAAGTTTAAATAATGATTTGACTATTCTATTTATTCCTTTGTTATCTATTGTTATTTCAGGATTAGAATTTAATTTTTTAAATCTTCTATATTGAGTTACAAGTAAAAGTAATAATTTTGCAACTTTTGAATAACTCTTGAGATCATTGGTGCCTAAATTTAAGTAATGACCTATTTTCTCTAGCATAAAAGGACTGTTTTGTTGATTTTTTGAAATTTGAAAAAGAACAGAAGGTATTCTTGAATAAGCAGTTTCATATATTGATGTCCCGGAGGATCCAACAAAAATTTGTGATGATTTTAAATATCTAATTAAATTGTTTTGTCCAATAATAGGTTTGACGTTTTTAAATTTTTTTTGAAGTTTTAAAATTACATTTTTATTATTTGCCAGAGGGCCCACTATAATTAAAAATGTAATATTGGTTTTTAAATTATCTAACATAGGTTGTAGTATATTTATTATTTTCGCAACAGGAGATAAATTTCCTCCTCCTCCCACATAAAAAACAATTTGGAAATTAGTAATTTTTTTTTTTATATATTTTTCACCATCATCAATTATTGAATATTTGGGTCCTAATAACAATTTAGTGTTATTTTTATTTTTTGAAAATGAATCTTCTAAGTTTTTTTTAATTTTGGAGTTTATAATAATATCTGCACAATGTTTTTTTTCTAAATCGTCAAAAGCTATTAAATTTAAGTGACTTTTTTTTACAAACTTTTCCCACGTATAAGTGAGTCTATAATCATCTACTATAACATTCCCTTTAGGAAACTTTTTCGTCAATTTAATGAAAACTCTTGCATCATCAGTTTCATTTTTAAAATGATTTTTATCGTGATATAAATTTTGAAAATCAATTCCTTCTAGAAAGCTAAAATTATTATCAACTTTTTTGTCAATAAAAAAATAACAATAATGCCCCAATTTTGTAAGTTTTCTAGACAATCTAATTGTTCTTATAATATGACCAATTCCAATATTACTACTGAAATTTGTCCTGATATAAAAATTCATTAAAAATTAATTAAATGTTTTTAATAATTTTGGATAAACCTTCAACACTTTGAAAATTTTTTTTTAATAAATCGTTTTTTTTAAATTTTATAGAGAATTTTTTTTCAACCTCAGTAATGAATAATATTATATTTAGGGAATCCAGATCTTTTGATTTTACATAATTATATTTATTATTAATTTTTTTTCGTGGTACATTTTTTTTCACCAAAAGTTCGGTTAAATTTTTTATAATACTGTCTAAATTTTTATTTTTCATTTTATATTATTTACACTTAAATTTTTATTATTTAATATTAAATATTTTATATACCTATTTTATTTTAAAAATAATCTAATTTCTATTGAAATACCTTTAATTTTGCTTCACCATCAATAAGCAAAATATGCATTCTATAAACACTTATTTTTACTGTTAAAATTTTTAAAGCATTTGATTTAGCAAGTATTTTTCCCTCTACCTTTATTTTGTAATTCGGAAGCACTGGTTTTTTAAAATTTAAAGTCAATGACAAAAGAATATTATTTTTAATTGGGCAATGAGTGCCTAATAAGGCAGATGTCAAAGATCCAACGAACATACCGTGACTAATTATTGGCTTTCTAATTGTACTGTTGGATTTTTTTTTTCTTAGATGTAAAGGATTTTTATCTTCAACTAGATTTGAATATTTTTCTATATCTGAATACTTTATTTTTCTCTCAAAACTAAATTTAGTGCCTATTCTTAAATCTTCAAAATTTTCATCATTTGAAAAAAAATTATTTGATATTTTTTTTTTCATTATTTTTATTTAGTGGAGTATTTATCATAAATAATTTATATCTTTAAATGAAAAAGTAAAAAAATGTTAAAATTAACAAATATCCAAAAAGCAATATTTCAAAGAAGATCAGTTAGAGGATATTTAAAAAAAAGTGTTCCAAAGAAAATAATAAAAAACATATTTCATATAGCCCAAAGGGCTCCATCTAATGCAAATATTCAGCCGTGGTATGTTTATGTTGCTTCAGGAGAAGCTAAGAGAAGAATTCAGAAACAACTGGTAAGTAAAGTAAAAAAAAATATTCCTACAAACTCAGATTATTATTATCCAAAAAATTTTAAATTCAATATTAGTTACTTAAAAAGACAGGTTGAATGTGCTAAAGAACTTTATGATAATATGGGGGTTGCAAGAGATGACAAAGTTGCAAGAGCAAATGCGTATTTAAGAAATTATCAAATGTATGATGCTCCGCATGTTTGCTTTATAGGAATGTATGAAAAATTTGGTCCTGCGGTAGCTATAGATGTTGGTGGATATATCCAAACGCTAATGTTAGCAATGAATTCATATGGAGTATCTAGTTGTGCACAGGCTACCTTAAGAAATTATCCTAATATAATTAGAGAAGAATTTAATATTGATAAATCTATAAAAATATTAGTGGGTATATCTTTTGGGTATGAAGATAAATCTGTTCCAGCAAACAGAACTAGAGTAAGTCGTGATGATTATAATGAAAATGTTTTTTTTAAATCTTAATTTTATTACAATTATTAAACACCTTAAATGAATGAAGTTATGAGAAATAAGAATTTATCAAAATTGACCTTACATCTTAAACATTTTGTTGAGAAGCCTTTAGAGGAAAGATCATCTATTTCTATAAAAAATCTTAAAATTTTACGCATGATTTTAAAAAAAAATAAAACACAAATCATAAAATCAATAAGCCGAGATGTTAAAAAAACACTTAAGGACTCAATAATTGAATTCAATAGTAGTTTAGACATTTTAAATTATGTTATTAAAAATTTTAATTACGTAAAAAAAAAAGAAAAATTTCTTTTAGAAAATGGGGACAAAGGTTTTGTTAATTTTGAGCCAATTGGAGTCGTAGCTTTTATAACTCCCTGGAATTATCCTTTATTAACTATTTTTGAAAGATTACCTTTTAGTATAGCATGTGGTTGTTCTGCCATATTAAAGCCAAGTGAATTTACCCCAAATTTTTCAAGACTTCTAACTGAACTATTTAATTCAGATATAAATCTTAAAAAATGTTTGACAGTTTTACCAGATTTAGATCAAAAAACAGGTTTAGCACTCTGTAAAGATAGTAATATCTCGCTTATTAGTTTTGTTGGATCAACTTCAACTGGAAAAAAAATTTTAAAACAATGTTCATCAACATTGAAAAAAACTAATTTAGAATTAGGTGGAAAAAACTCTGCAATAATTTGTAAATCATCAAATTTAGATACTGCTGTTTTAAAAGTAATAAATGGAATTTTTGAAAATGGAGGACAAGCTTGTATAGCGATTTCAAGAGTAATAATCCATGAAGATATATTTGATACATTTGTAGATAAAATCATTACTAAAGTTAAGAAAATGCACAAATTAAAAAAATTAAAAATTCAAATACCTTTTATAGAAAATCAAAAAAGAAAAATTATTTCTACCATTAAGTATATTAAGTCAAACTATTCAAAAAACTTTATTGAAGTTTTAAATTTAGGGTCTAGTCAATTTACGCCAATCTTTATTAGGTGTAAAAATAAAAAAAAATTTTTTTTAGAAAATGAATTTTTTTTCCCAATTGTAACTTTTGAAAAATTTAAAAATTTAGATGAATCTATTAATTTAGTAAATAATGCTAGCTATGGTTTAGCGAGTTATATTTTTTCATCAAATCAATCAGAAATAAAAAAGTTAAATAACAGGTTGCAATCAGGCAGGATTTGGGTGAATTCATCACTTAAATGGAGTCCATCACTTCCTGTTGGCGGTTACAATCTATCCGGAAACGGTCGAGATATGGGAAAATTTGGATTTAATACTTATTTAACGACAAAAAGCTTGTATTTAGAAAAATAAATGGCAATAAGTAATAGAATATACATATGAAAAAAGAGGAAAAAGCACTATCGTTATCTGACAAGATCCTGCAATCATCATTTTTGGACAGATTTGAGGAATTTGTTGATACCAAAAAGTCTAGACCATGGGTGATAGAATTAGATCCTACAACTGCTTGTAACTTAGCTTGTCACGGATGTATAAGTGCAAGTTTGTTAAATCAAGGTGGGTTTAAAAGAGACAGAATTAAAGAGATGGCAAAAGAGTTCAAGGAGCTTGGTGTCAAAGCTGTGGTGTTAATCGGTGGAGGAGAGCCTATGGCTCATCCTGAATTTGGAACGATTGTAGATTACTTTTATGAAAATGACATTCATGTTGGTGTAACATCAAATGGAACTTTAATTGATAAATATTTCGACTCTTTGGCATACAGAACTAAATGGGTAAGAATTTCTGTAGATGCAGGATCTGAGGATGTTTTTCAACAATATAGACCACATATAAGTGGAAAATCTCAATTTAACAAAGTCATAGATGGAATAAGAAATTTAGCAAAAGTTAAAAAAACAAAATTAGGCTATTCTTTTTTAGTTCTTGAAAAACAAGATCCAGATAAAAGAAATGTTGCAGATGGAAGAAACCAGGTAGAGTCAAATGCAACTGATATTTATAAAGCAGCTATATTAGCTAAAGATATTGGATGTGATTATTTTGAGGTAAAACCATCATTTGATCCATTTCATTATTTAAACGATACATCTAATTTAACTAATATTATTAAGTCAGAGCTTGAAAAATGTTTGCCGTTACAAGATGATAATTTTAAAATAATTTCTCCTTATACTTTAAGCAAAACTTTGGATGGTGAAAAAATTCAACAAAAAGAATATTCAGAATGTATGACTGCTCATATGAGAACTGTTTTATCACCAAGTGGGGCCTATGTTTGTCCTTATCACAGAGGAAATAAAAATTTACAAATTGGGGATCCAAATAAAGAGAGTTTAAAAGAAATATGGTATGGAAAAACTAGAAAAGAAATTATGGAAAAATTAGATCCAAGAAAGCATTGTCAGTTTCATTGTATTCGACATAACACCAATATTCTTCTAGAGGAAATAAGATCTGGAAAAAAAATTAATTCTGTTCCAGAATACGACAGATTTATTTAAAAATTAATGAGTTTTAAGTTGAGTAATGTTTCTAGCTTGCTAGAAGTTTTTAATAAAAATGCAAATCATACTTTAATTACAGATACTATTAGTAAAAGAAAAATTACTTATTCGGAATTTTTAAATATTTCATTAGATGTTTTACAAAATTTAAAAATAAACAAAAATATTAAACCAGGGCAGAAGGTTTTAATATCTCTAGAAAATTCATTAGAATTTTTAACTCTTATTTTTGCATGTTTATTAGGGGGATATATTGCTGTTCCTGTAGATCCAAATTTACCTAAGGACAGATATAATCGCCTTATAAGAATGATAAAACCAAAAATAGTTATTAAAAAATTTAAAATAAAAAAAAATATAAAAATAATAAAAAAAACATTTTTTTCAAATTCTAAAAAGCCTTTTTTAATTTTATTTACATCAGGAACAACTGGTGAGCCAAAGGGAATTCTTTTGGAAAATAATAAATATATCTCAGCTGCATTTTCTTACGCAAGGATTTGTGATTATGGTTCAAATACTAAAATTTATCATTGTCTACCTATGTTCTACAATGCTGGAATGATTAATATTTTTTTTGCAGGATTGACAGCTGGTTCAAATATAGTGATCGGACCAAGAATAAACTCTTTAAATTTGTTCAATCTAATAGATAATTTAAAACTAAATAATATCAATAGTATTCATCTCACTCCTGAAATTTTAAATTCTTTGAACAAAATTTATGAAACTAGAAATTTTGACAAAGAGGAATTAAGAAATACTCAAATCATTTCTACAGCAAATTATCTTCATGATGAAACAAGAGAAAATTTTGAAAACAAATTTGGAGTAAGAATTTTAAATTGCTATGGTATTACCGAAGTAGGAGGCCCACTTACTTTGCAAAAATGGGAAAATACATATTTTGAAAATTCAGTAGGACAACATGCAAAAGAAATTAAGTTTTCAATACTCAAAAAAAAACAAATGAATAAAATAATTGTTAAGTCGCCCTACATAATGATGGGATATATTTTACCTAATGGTCGTTTCGAAAAACCAAAATTAAATAATAATTATTATGATACTGGCGATATTGGTAATTATGAGAATGGGCAATTGTTTATCACAGGAAGAAGGCAAGATATAATTAAAAAAGGTGGAGAAATACTATCTTTAAATCTATTAGACAATATATGCAAAACAATTAAAAATGTTGATGATTGTACTCACCTAAATTTAGAGGATATAGACAAAGGTAATAAAATAATTCTTTTTGTAAAATTTAAAAATATAGAAAAAATAGATATAGAGTTAGACAAATTAAATTTAAATTTAAAAAAAAAATTAAGAATTATCGAGATGCCAGACAAAATATATCCAGTGCCTTTAATACCAAAATTATTTAATGGCAAAATTAATAAATCTTTATTAAAGGATATTTATGTTATATGAAGAATGTTTTTAAAAAAATTGTTGATATAAAAAATAAAGAAACAATTCTTATTTGTGAAATTTCTAGTAATCATTCTAACAATTACTCAAAATTAAAGAAACTTATACTTAAAGCGATTAAGCAAAAAGTTGATTTGGTGAAATTTCAAGTTTATACCCCTGACACTTTGACTTTAAATTTTAATTCTAGAGAATTTCTGATCAAGAATAAAAATTGGAAAAAACATTCAAATCTTTATAGGTTATTTAAAAAAAGCCATACACCTTGGGAATGGATTAAAAAACTTATTAAAATTTTAAATAATAATAACATAAATTGGTTTGCTTCAGCATTTGATCAATCTTCTGTAGATTTTTTAGAAAGTTTGAATTGTAAAGCATATAAAATAGCATCTGCTGAAATTACTGATGTTAATTTAATAAATTATATTGCAAAAAAAAATAAACCAATAATTTTGTCTACAGGTATGTCGGAGGAAAAAGATTTACGTTTAGCGATTAAGACCATAAAAAAATATCATTCAAAATTTGCTATTTTGAAATGTACATCAAATTACCCTGCTTCGTATAAAGATTTAAATTTGTCATCAATTAAAGAAATTAAAAATAAATATAAATGTGTGGTTGGTTTTTCCGACCATACTATGGATAATTTAGCAGCAAATATTTCAGTTGCTTTTGGATCAACAATTGTAGAAAAACATTTTAAATTAGACAAAGATAAAACTTCTACAGACAGTCACTTTTCATTGCCAATTTCAAGTTATAATGTTATTAAAAAATCATTAAATAATACTAGCCTTTGTATTGGAAAAGAAAATTTAGGATTTAAAATTTCCAAAGAGCAAAAGAATTCAAGAAGATCAATATATATTAGTAAAGATATAAAAAAAAATAATCAATTAACAATCAAAAATATTAAATTAGTTAGACCTGGTTTTGGTCTCCATCCTAAATTTTTTTACAAAGTTTTAGGCAAGACTGTAAAACAAAAATTATATTTTGGATTTCCATTAAAACTAAAATATATTAATAAATAATGATTAGAAGGCTTGCAGTAATACCCGCTAGAGGTGGTTCAAAAAGAATAAAAAATAAAAATTTAAAATTATTTTGTAAAAAACCACTTATCTACTATCCAATAAGAGCAGTTAAAGAGTCTAATTTATTTAAGAAAATTCATATATCATCTGACTCAAGTAGAATATTAAATTTTTGTAATAAACTTGGTATTAAAACTGATTTTAGGAGACCCAAGTATTTAGCAGATGATAAAACTGCTTTGAGTAAAGTTTTAAAATATGTTGTAACTGAATATGAATATTTAAATCAAAATTATGATGAAGTTTGGTTGATTTTTGCAAATAATCCCTTTATTGTAAAAAAGACTTTAATCAATTGCTCAAAAGCATACAAAAAAATTAGTAACGATAAGAACAATGCATTGATGACAGTTACAAAATATAACTATCCAGTTAATTGGGCACAAAAATTATCTAAAAAAAAATATTTGATTCCTTTGGATGATTTTAATCTAAAAACAAGGTCTCAAGATTTTAGTAAAGTATTTTGTGATGCGGGCATGATTAATGTTTATAGCAATAAGTGTTTCAAAAAAGAACTGAAAACCAAATATTTTCCATTTGAACTACCATTATATTCTTCAGTAGATATTGATAATATTGATGATTTCCAATTGGCACAAAAATTATTTAAAAGTAAATAGACATAGTGTATGTAACTTACATTTTGTAAATTAGTTTCATCTATTATTAATTTTAATAATATTAGAATTTAATTAGATTAAGAATAGTATTTATGGTTGATAAAAAAATAAAAGAAATAGAAAAAAATGGATATTGCGTCATTAAGAAATTTTTACCAAAAAAAACAGTAGATGAGCTTTTAAAAAAAATTAATTTTCACTATAATCTTAATAAGAATAGAAAGTACAATGGTGTACCACCAAGAGATAGTAGGGATAAAATTTTATATAATTTACAAAATAAAGACTATAAATTTATTAAAATTTTAACTAACAAAAAAATTTTAAAAATTGCAAAATATTTTTTAAATGATGAGACCTATAAATTTTTGTCTAAAGAAAAACCAAATTTTATCATTAACTACTTTAATGCAAGATCGAGTGGAAATAAGTTAGATTTACATATTGATAGTTGGATACCTTATTTAGGAAAAAAAACTCATATGATGCAATTTGTTTTTTTGCTTGAAAAAAGTACAGAAAACAATGGTTGCACTATAGTAGTAAAAAATAGTCATAGGAGTGGAAAAAATCCAGATAACAAATTTAAAAAATTAACTTCTATAAGTGGCAATCCTGGAGACTTAATAATTTGGGATAGTAGATTGTGGCATGGCACAAAAGAAAATATAAATAACTCTTCAAGATGGGCAATAGTAACTACAATAAGTGCGTGGTGGGTCAAACAAGCTATGGATATGCCAAAATCTTTACCAAAAAATATATATAAAAAATGCAACAATCTAGAAAAACAGCTTTTAGGATTTTGCTCTATGCCTCCAGTTGACGAGACAAAAAGAATAAATACAAAATGTGGGTATGAAATTTTAAATAAAAACTTTAAATATAAGAATTATAAAAAAAAAAATATTTTTAATTAATTCTTTTGATAATATTTTATTTAAATTAAATCTAGTTTTAACTTTTGTAAAAAAATATTGTGAATAGTTCCCAATTAAAAAATCGAATTGTAATAGGATCTGCAAATTTTACTCAAAGATATGGTATTGACCCAATTAAAATCAATTCATACGAAATCAAAAAAATCTTAAATTTAGCAAAAAAAAATAATATTTATAAAATTGATACTGCAAATGCCTACATTAAAGATAAAAATATATTTAAAAATATTAATAAAAATTTTAGGTTTTCTTCAAAAATAATTCCTGATTATAGATGGAGATCACTAGATTTTTGTCAAAAGCAATTAGAGAAGCATTTAGAAAAATTAAATAATAATAAAATTCAAGTTTTGCTTATACACAATCACGAAGTATTGAGTACAAAAGATGGTAAAATAATATTTAAAAATTTGAAATATTTAAAAAATAAAAATTTTTTTCAAAAAATTGGATTATCTATTTATGATACAAAATGTTTAAATTATATGACATCTAATTTTGAATTAGATGTGGTGCAATGCCCATATAATGTTCTAGATAAAAGAATTATAAATTCTGGCTGGTTTGATAAATTAAAGAAAATAGGTATTAAAATTCAAATAAGATCTCTATTTTTGCAAGGACTGTTAGTAAATAAATCGATTTATAAAAAGAAAAATTTTAATAAATGGGAAAAAAAAATTTCTAATTGGTTCACATTTTTAGAAAACAATAATATATCTCCAATTAATTATTGTTTAAGTGACTTAATGACTTATGATTTTGATGAAATAGTTATTGGTATTAATAATTTTGATAGTTTAAAAGAAATTATAAATTTTAAGAGAATTAATAAAGGTAAAATAATAAATTTTGAATCTAGAGATTTAAAATTAATCGATCCAAGAAGATGGAAATAAATGAAAATAAAAAACGGTACAAGTTTATATAAACAAGCAAAAAAAATAATTCCAGGTGGTACAACTTTGTTTTCTAAAAGATCTGAACTTCATTTACCTGATAAATGGCCCGCATATTTTACTAAAGCAAAAGAAATAAATGTTTGGGATTTAAATGGAAACAAATATCTAGATATGTTTTGTGCTGTTGGAACTAGTATACTGGGATATTCAAATGAAAAAGTTAATAAATCAGTAAGTAATAATATTAACAAAGGTAATTTGACAACTTTAAATTGTCCAGAAGAAATTTATTTGTCAAAAAAATTAATTAAGCATCATCCATGGGCTTCAATGGTTAAATTTACAAGAGGTGGAGGTGAAGCAAATACTTTAGCAATTAGAATAGCTAGAGCATGTACAAATAGAAAAAACGTAGCGTTTTGTGGTTACCATGGATGGCATGATTGGTATTTATCTGCAAATATAAATTCAAAAAAAAATCTAGATCAACATTTAATGCCAGGGTTAAGATATCAGGGCATTTCAGAAAATTTAAAAAATACTTCTTTCCCTTTTCCTTATAATGATTTTAACTATCTATTAAAATTAATTGACTCTAAAAAAATTGGAGTAATTAAAATGGAGGTAATGCGAAATATTGAACCTCAGGATAATTTTCTTCAAAAAGTAAGAGATATCTGTAATAAAAAAAAAATAATCTTAATCTTTGATGAATGTACTTCAGGGTATAGAGAGAATATGGGGGGCATACATCTAAAATTTAAAATAAATCCAGATATTGCGATTTTTGGTAAAGCTTTAGGAAGTGGTTATGCAATTAATGCTGTAATTGGTAAAAGACAAATAATGAAAAAAGCAGAAAATACATTTATTAGTAGCACTTTTTGGGGTGAGCGTATTGGTTATACAGCTGCTCTTTCTTCAATTAAAGAATTTGAGAGAATAAAAGCATTTAATAAAATTGAAAGTAACGGTAAATTGATAAAGTCTGTTTGGTTAAAATTCTCAAAAAAATATAACATACCTATTAAAATAAGCGGCACAAATGCCATTCCTTCATTTGAATTTCATGAAAACCATCCAGAAAAGAAAACTTATCTTACTCAGGAAATGCTTAAAAATAAAATACTGGCATCAAATATGATTTATATCACTATATTTCACAATAAAAATAATATTCATAAATATATAAAAACCTTAGATAAAATCTTTTATAATTTTTCAAAAAAAAATATTAAAAAGTTACTCAAATCCAAAGTGTGCTTTAACCCAATTAAAAGAATAAATTAATTATGAAATATATTCCTTATGGAAAACAACTAATAGATAATATTGATAAAAAATTGGTATTAAAATGTTTGTCGAGTGATTTAATTACCACTGGTCCTTATGTACAAAAATTTGAAAAAGAAATCACAAAGTATTTAAAATGTAAATATTCTAGTGTTTGTAGCAGCGGAACATCAGCAATTCACTTAGCCATGTTATCAATAGGTTTAAAAAAAAATGATATTATTTTAATGCCAGCAATAAATTTTATAGCATCATATAATATGGCTAAAACAATGCAATTGCAGGTTTATCTAGTGGATGTTGATGAATTCACTGGCCAGGTAACTCCAAATAAAGTTATAGAATGTATTAAAAAAAATAAACTTAAAAAGATAAAAGCTTTAATGTTAATGTTCAATGGTGGCTATCCTGAAAATGTCAAAAATTTTTTTGATATTAAAAGAAAATATAAATTTTTTATTATAGAAGATGCATGCCATGCACTAGGTGCAGAATATAAATATAAAAAAAAATTTGTAAAAGTTGGCTCATGTACGCACGCTGATATTTCTACATTTTCAATGCATCCACTTAAAACTATTACATCAGGAGAGGGTGGTATAGTAACGACAAATAATTCAAAAATTTCAAGAAGTATAAATTTATATAGAAACCATGGAATTTTGAGAAGTAAAAGCAAACACTGGAAATATGACATATTAAAACATGGTTTTAATTACCGTATTTCAGATATTAATTGTGCATTAGGTTTGTCTCAATTAAAAAAAATTAACTTTTTTTTAAAAAACAGAAATGAGATTTATAAAAAATATATAAAGGAGTTAAAAAATTTTGATCAAAAATTATTATTTCCAAATTACTCAAAAAATATCAAGCCTTCTTTCCATTTATTCATAATAAATATTTTATTTAACAAATTAGGTAAAAAAAAAGATCATTTTATGAAATATTTAATTAATCATAAAATTATATCTCAACAACATTACATTCCAATTTACAAGTTTAGTATTTATAAAGGCAATAAATCTGATTTTCCTGGCTCAGAAAAATATTTTAGAAATTCAGTAAGTATACCTATTTATGTAGGTTTAAAGGATAAGAATCAAAAAAAAATTATAAATTTAATAAAAAATTACATTAAAAAATCAAAACAAAAAAAGTAACAAGTATTCAAGGCAACTTAGTTTGTTGCATATTAATAATTTAAAAAAGTAATAAATTAATTTAATTGTTAATTAAATTTCAATTTTATGTTAATACCGTAAACAGTAATAAATGAATATTTATATAAGTTTAGAAGTTGCTGTTCGTGAATTTGATAGCAAGCTTCTTTTGGCAGTTTTAGCAGCCTCAAAAGGACACGAAGTTATAATTTCAAGTTTTGGAGAAATTTTAAATGGATTAAAAACAAGAACTCTTCAACCAGGAATTGTTCATACTAAATCACTTACACCTAGCAAAAGAAAAATTGAAAAACATCAGGCTGTTATCGACTTAGGATCTAAGATCACTAGTATCGATGAGGAGACGGGTATAGATGAAATTAGTTACGATCAGTTTGCAAAAGATAGATTTTCTGATCGAACTATTGAACAATCCTCAGCGGTTTTTGGTTGGGGAGATGATGACGTAGATACTTTAAAAAGAATTTATCCCAAAAACATTGATAAAATACACAAAACTGGTTCACCAAGGGTAGATCTTTGGCAA
>Ga0181553_10003558_pt1 | contig 13436 bp, 12 predicted proteins | sample 011ome_17_FD_133753 | JGI IMG/M metagenome (GOLD analysis project Ga0181553, IMG submission 133753) | Coastal salt marsh microbial communities from the Groves Creek Marsh, Skidaway Island, Georgia - 011502XT metaG (megahit assembly) | ecosystem: Environmental > Aquatic > Marine > Intertidal...
CGAATTGTTTAAAAAATATGATTCTTTTACAATCAAAGATTACAAAGTTCTTTTTAAGTATTGTAAAAAACTTAAAATTGATTTTTCCTCTACACCTTTTGATTTAAATTCAGTAGATGAATTAAGCCCTTTTTTAAAATTTTTTAAAATTTCCTCTTCAGATATAACAAATTTTCCGTTATTAAAAAAAATAGCTACAAAAAAAAAACCAGTACTTTTGTCGACAGGAGCCTCAAATTTAGATGAAATTAAGGAAGCAGTTGAATTTCTAAAAAAAAGGGGTTGTAAAAAAATTGTAATAATGCATTGCATACTATCTTATCCTACCAAAAATTATGACGCCAATTTATCGATGATAACAGATTTAAAAGAAAAATTTCCTGATCATATTATTGGGTATTCAGATCATACACTACCGGACAATCAAATGAGCAAAATAGTTACATCATATATACTCGGTGCAAGAGTCATTGAAAAACATTTTACCTTAAACAAAAAAGAAAAAGGAAACGATCATTATCACTCTATGGATAAAAATGATTTAATTCTATTAATTAAAAATTTAAATCAAACAAAAAAAATTCTTGGTATTGACGAAAAAAAAGTCATCTTAGCAGAAAAGAATTCAAGAAAATTTGCTCGAAGAAGTATAGTGGCAAAAAAAGATTTATATAAGGATCATGTATTAAAACCTCAAGATATTATATGCAAAAGACCAGGCACAGGTATTTCTCCAAAATTTATAAGTAAAATTTTAAATAAAAAAATTCTAAAAAATCTCAAGGAAGATCAAATTATTACATGGAAACATATTGGTCGGTTTAAAATTTTACCATGATAGACAGCACTCCAAGTTTATTGAAAAAAATAAATGTTAAGAATATTGAATTAGATCTCAAACATAAAAAAGATTTAGATGATTTGGGTTATTGTGTTTTTGATAATATTCCAGAAATTCACTCTAATTTAAAAAAACTTAATGAAGAAGCAAACAAATTGATTAAACAAGAGGGCAGTTTAGGAGGTTGGGAGGGTAAAATGCAGCATTACAAGCCTGGAAAAAAATTTGAGGATGGAGCAGATAGATTAGGTGCGTTGGTAGATAAAAGTGATGTTTTTAGAAAATTAATATTAATCCCTGAACTTTTATTATCAGCTTACTACGTAGTCAAAGAGGACATTAAATTATGCGGATTTAATTTAAGAAATCCACACAAAGGAAGAGGTGAACAAAATATTCATATAGATGGCTTTGCGAGAAAAAATTTAAATGATCCATTTGCTGGAATCGTTGCATTTTTATATTTAGATGACAGTAATTTAGATAATGGTGCAATGAGAATAATTCCGGGCACACATAATAAAATTGGATATCCAGATGATCATATTGATATTACAAAAAAAAATGTTAATGAAAAACGTTTAATTGTAAAGGCAGGGACCTTAGTAGTTGCAAATTTAAATCTTTGGCATGCTGGTGCCAAAAATTTAAATGGCAAGTCTAGAAAAGTAATTATGATTAATATCAAGAAGAGATCGTATGATCAGCTTTTAAATTACAAAAAATTTTTGAGTAAAAATGTTAAAGATAAATTAACTGAAGAACAGAAATATATATTAGCTGTTAGAGATGTTGATAAGGATCAATTAGTAGACTCTGGTGGAAGTGCTAATGACCAGAGAAGACAGTATTTAGAGTCTATTAAAAGTATTTAAAAGAATTATAAAAGTATGTCGCTGTTATTATATTTCTCAGATATAAAAAAATATTTTCCAAGACGAAAGTCAATTTCTTTATTTGATTTTAATAAAAAAAAAATGAATGAAAATAACTTTTACTATAATGACTTTTTATTTAATAGCATAAGAAAAGATAAAAATTTTAATAAAAAATTTACGATTTTAAAAACAAAAATATTTAATCATTTGGTAAAAAAACTTAATTCAAAACATAATTATCCAAAATTAAATGATCTTTGTTGGAAAGTATTGCTTGAACCTTGGTTAACAAATTATATCTCTAAAAATTTTTATTATTGGCACCTTATTAATCATTATAAAAGAAAGGTTAAAAATTATCCTTATTTTTTAAATATTGAAACTATTGATCCACCCATTGATACACAACATGCAACAGAACTTTCAGATAAATCAGATGAATATAATATTTATCTTCTTCAGCGATTATGTTTTTATATTTTTGGAAAAAAAAAAAAATTATTACAAAAAAAATATTTTAATGACAAACCTATTCAGCTCAATCTCGAAAATGCCTATCCAAAAAATAACAATATTTTTATTAAATTTTATAATTTTATTTTTTTAAAATTATATATAAATAACAGAATAATTTTCGATATTAATAAAATAAGTCTAATAAATAAATTAAAACTTAATTTTAAATTTTTTCAACTTCCGGTCTTCACAAGTTATTTTTTTAAGACACCTAATTATAACATGCTTTATAAGGATTATAAAAATACAAGTAAGTCAAATAGAGCTAAGCTTTTTAATTTTTATAAAAAAAAATCTCTAGAAAACTATTTATTACAAAATATCTTTAAAGATTTGCCAACTTGTTACGTTGAAAATTTTGAAAATACGATGCAAGTTGTAAAAAATATTAAATTTAACCCAAAAGTTATTGCTTCTGATGGAAGACAGGAGTTTAATTTATATTTTAAATTTTGGACAGCTCTAAAAATTTCAGAAGGTAAAAAATTTGTAATTTCTGATCATGGAAGTTCTTATATATCAAATCTAGATGATGCAACTCATGAAGAGAGCTCTCATCATTCAATAAGATGGTTTAAATATAATTTAAAAAATAGTGTACAACTACCTATTATCCAAAAATTAAGAAAAAGAGAAAGAAATTATAAATTAAGAGAAAATTTAATAATTATATGTACAGAGTTAGAAAAATTTCCAAGACTTGTATTGTGGTCTCCAATTCACAATGAAAATTTATATCAAATTAAAGTCATTAATGATATTTTTAAAAAAATAAAAAAAAACATTAAAAAAAAAATATTTATTAAATTACATCCAAGAATAAACAAACCTTTATTTAACAACCAAATATCAAAATATTACTTAAGTCATAGAAAAAATTTAAATATCATTGATAATCAAAAAAAATTCCAAAATATTTTCCATAATTCCCGTTTAAATGTGTGTTTATGTCCTCAAACTGCATTTATCGAGTCTTTTTTATCTGGTCCGACAATTTTGATAATGAATAAAGATTTTTATAAAATTAGAGACGAATTTGAAAAAATTCACGAGGAATTATTTAAAATGAACATACTTTTTTATGATGGTAAATCTGCTTTAGAACATATAAATAAAGTTTGGGATGACCCGCAAAAATGGTGGCATGAAAAAAAAATTTTCAATGTAAGAAAAAAATTTGAAAATTTAGTTTGTAAAACTAACAATAAAGAAGAAGCTTTGAAAGAATGGTCATCTTTTTTTAAGAAATTGTTATAATCTTATAAATTTGGATTTATTCGAAAATTATCTATAGTTTAAAAAAAAATCTGGTAGATTGATAATTAATTCTTAAAATAAAAGTTGTGTTAAAAAAATTTTCAAAAAAAGTTGTTTTTATAACTGGGGCCGGTAAAGGGATTGGAAGAGCTTTAAGTGAAAGTTTATTATCCAAAGGTGCTTTTGTTTATGCTCTTACAAGATCTAAAGGATCAATGAAAGATATAGAAAAAAATAAGAATATTAAAATTTTTTACGGTGATGTATCAAATATAAAGTTAATAAAAAAGATACTAAACACCTCTATTAAAGAAAAAAAAATTATTAATGCTGTAGTGAACAACGCTGGGATTAGACAAAGAAAAAAATTTTTAAAATTATCAAGTTCAGATATTAATGATGTTTTTAAAGTAAATTTTTTTTCAATATTTCGTATAATGCAACTTTATTGTTCTTATTCCCTGAAACAAAAAATAAAAACATCAATTGTAAATATAGGATCAATCGTTGGAGAAAATGGATTTGCAGAATTAGTAGGTTATAGTGCAACAAAAGGAGCGCTAAAAAGTTTGACTAAATCAGTAGCTGTTGAGCATGCCAAAGACAACATAAGAGTAAATATAGTTTTGCCTGGTTTTATTAAAACTTCATATTTTGAAAAATTTAAAAAAAATAAAAAAAAACTATATAAATGGACAATTGACAGAACCCCTATATCTAGATGGGGAGAAGCTAATGAAGTAGTTAATTTGGTTGAATTTTTAATTTCTGATGACTCGAGTTATATAACTGGTTCAAGCTTTAATGTTGATGGAGGATGGTTAAGTTCATGAAAAAGAAAATATTAGCACTTATACCTACTAGATTAAATTCAAGAAGATTACCCGCAAAAGCACTTTTGTTGATAAATAATTTGCCTCTTGTAATGCATGTTTATAAAAGAGTAAAACTCTCAAAAAAAATTGATGACGTGGCCATATGTTGTGATGATAATAAGATTGCAAAAGTCGTAAAAAAATATGGCGCAAAAGTCATAATGACTTCAAAGCATCACCCTAATGGAACTGACAGAATATGTGAAGCATATAAAAAAATAAATAAAAAATACGATCTAGTAGTTGATGTACAGGGTGATGAACCTTTAATTAGCCCAATTCATATTGATAAGGTTGTTGATTGTCACTTAAAGAATTTAAAATATGATATTATCCTACCCAATCTTAAAATTAGACCAACAAATAATACTAATATTGTTAAAATTGTATCCAATAAAAAAAATGAGGTGATGTATATTTCTAGAGCAAATATACCTTATGAATTCAGATCAAAAGTTACACATTTTAAAAAACATTTATCAATTGTATCTTTTAAACCCGAGTCCCTCTTAGAGTTTGGAAAATCAAAAAGATCAGAATTAGAGAAAACTGAAGATATAGAATTAGCAAGAGCTTTAGACATAGGATTAAAAATAAAAACGCTTAATTTAACTGGGGATAGCTTTTCCATAGATGTTTTTGAAGATTATACTAAAGCGCAGGCACAAATTAAAAAAGACAGATATTTAAAATTTTATAGGTAAAGAATTTGCAATTAGATTATAGAATTGATGATGAAGAGCATAGCATTTTTTTTTGTAAAAAAAATGAATTTAAAAAAATTTCTACAAAAATTGAAAAAGTTAATTCAGATAAAAATGTTCTCTTAGTCTACGACGATAAAGTCAGCAAAAATACGGTTGATTCACTGATAGATGAGTTAAAATCTTCAGGATGCAACTTACTTGTTGTTGAATGTAAGGGGAGTAAATCTAATAAGAATGAAAAATTCTTATTCCGAATTTTAGACTTACTTATAAAATTTAAATTCACAAAGAGATCAGTTATAGTCTCTTTTGGTGGAGGTGTTGTGGGAGATGTTGCTGCTCTTGCTAGCAGTCTTTATTTAAGAGGATTGATTTATTTTTGTATACCTACAACAATGACATCAATAGTAGATAGTTCAATTGGTGGTAAAACAGCAATAAATTATAAAGGTGTTATTAATGCGGTAGGTAATTATTTTCACCCAAAATCAGTATTTGTACTTGAAAAAGTAATTGAAGAAATTCCAAGTAGAGAATATTACTCTGGCTTTGCTGAAATAATCAAATGTGGCTTGATAGAGAATAATAAAATTCTAACTTTTTTAACTATGAACAAAAAAAAACTCATCAAAAGAGATATTAATGAAATTTTTAAAATATGCGAATTAACTTTAAAGACAAAAATAAATTTTTTTACACGCGATGTATATGAAAAAGGCTCAAGATTGTATTTAAATTTTGGCCATACATTCGCACATGCTATTGAAATGGCTATCGAGAATAATATTAAAAAAGACTATATAAGACATGGTGAGGCCGTTGGTATAGGTATTTTAAGTGAAATATATTATGCAAATAAAAAAAAAACTTCTTTATATAATAAAGTAAAAAGTTACCTGCTTGAATTTAATTTGCCAATTAATCTAAATTGTTCAGAGATACCTATAAATAAAGTAAAACTTCAGAACGATATATATAAAAATCTCTTTTTAGACAAAAAAAGAATTGATAAACATCCAAGATACATCAGTTTGAAAACTATAGGTAAACCATTTATACAAGAGATGGTTGATTATGATTTTATAAATGACACAATTTTAGAAGTGATAATAAATAGAGATGATAGATAAAAAAGATTTAAAATTTTTTGACCCACAAATTGAGCTGAAACAAAAAGCAGTTGGTGAAAGGTTACAATTTATACCAAAAACACAAATACCAATACCATCAGAAGTTGAAATAAGTGAGTCAGGAATGTGTAACAGAAAATGCCATTTCTGTCCTAGAAGTGATCCAGATTTTGAACACAAAAATGAATTTATTGAATTTGAATTGTTTAAAAAACTTTGTGACGAGTTAAAAGAATTATCTTTTGCTGGATTGTTTATCTTTTCTGGTTTTGTAGAGCCATTGCTAGATAAAAATATTTATAAACTCATATCATATGCAAAGAAAATTTTACCAAAAGCAAGAATTGAAATAATTACCAATGGAGATGTATTAAATTTAAAAAGATTAAAAAGATTATATGAGTCAGGCTTGGATCGAATGCAGATTAGTTTATATGATGGCGAAGATCAACACAAATCCTTTATTGACCTTGGAAAAAAATTAAATCTAACTTCTGAAAAATATGTACTAAGAGCTAGATATTTACCAGAGGAAAGTAATTTTGGAATTACATTAAGTAATAGAGGAGGTATGCTTGAAAATTCGGAATATAAAATACCTGCAAGATCAAAAAAATTAAACGAGCCCTGTTATTACCCTAATTATAAATTTTTTCTTGATTATAATGGTGATGTATTAATGTGTTCTCATGACTGGGGAAAAAAACAAATCTTAGGAAATTTTAAAAAAGATAAATTAATAGATATTTGGATGTCTGAAAAATGGATTAATGCCAGAAAACTTCTTAATGATGCAAATAGATCATTGAGTCCCTGCAATGTGTGTGATGTAACTGGGACTTTGATTGGAAAAAAACATTTCAAAGCTTGGAATGAATATTTAAAAAATAAATGAATAGAAAACAAGTACTTATACTCGGAGGCAGTTCGGATATTGGAATAGAAATAATTAAGATTTATTTACAGAATGATTACTTGATTTTAGCACATTACAATAAAGGAACCAAAAAGTTTTTTGATTTAGTAAAAAAAAATAGAGATAACATAAATAAAATCAAATTTAATTTTTTATCAGGTGAATCTAAAGTTGAAAAATTTTTCAAAAAACGAGAAATAATTAAATCTGATATTTTTATAAATGCGTTAGGATCAATTAATGACACTAATTATGAAAATCTGAGATTAAAGGTTATAGAAAAAAGTTTAAAAATTAATGCCTATCCAGGCATATACGCAACTAGCGTTTTAGGAAAAAAAATGGCGCAAAAAAAATGGGGAAGGATAGTAAATTTAGGTTCAATCGGTGTAAAATTTGGTGGGGGACAAACAAATTTTCCTTATTCTCTAGCAAAATTTATTTTAGAATTTTTTCCTAGTTACACAAAAAAATGGGTTAATAAAAATGTTTTAATCAATACGATTAGAGTTGGGGCAACAAATACTAAGTTACATAAAAAACTTCCAAAAAAAAATCTAAAGCATCGAGTTAAATTAATACCAATAAATAGGATGGCCAATACAAAAGAAATTGCCAATTTTGTATTTTTTTTGGGCTCAAACAATAATACATATATCTCTCATCAAGTAATACCTATTTCTGGCGGGGAATAAATTTAAGCTGATGGGTACCACAAGATTAAATATTCTAAATTCAAAAAGGTATTTAAAAAAATATACGGCTAGCAAATACAAACCTACAGGAAATTCAAATTTTTATTTAGCTTCTTACACAAAGTCTGTAGGCCATTATCTTTTAAATAATATATTTTATATTAAAAATAAACGAGCTTTTGAAAATATTAAATTTGTAATGTCAGATATTTATTTTGGTATTAATTATTCAATAAAGATTGTCAAAAATGAAAAATTTAGAAATACATTTTCTAAAATTGTACTAAGCTGGGGTTTTAAAAAAGATTTTAATAACAAAGGTTCTTTTTACGATAAATATTTTAATACAAATTCATCAAATCAAAAGAAAATATTATGGTTGATAATTTATTTGGATGAAGAAATACCGAAAAAAATTCAACCAAATATGATTCTAATTAAAGTAAAAGGAAACAAATTATTAAATATTTTAAGTTGGTTTAAATTTTTACTTTTAAATATAACCAACCTATTTAAAGGATTTGATTATTTTTTAGTAAATATTTCAAGCTATAGTTTTCTTTCAAAAAAAATTTTATCTTCATTAAAAAAAATTTTGTTAAAAGATTATGATGAAATTATAATGCCTTATGAAGGACAACCATTTCAAAATGAAATAATTAGATTCATAAAAAATAAAAATACAAATACTCTAACAACTGGCTATATTCATTCGCCCCCACTGGCAGTGCCGACAAATTTTATTCATAAACAATTTTCCCCAGATAGAATTTTTTTAAATGGTAAAGATCAATTATTTTGTTTTGAAAAATTTCTTGGTTGGCCTAAAAAAAAACTTAATTATATTCCGTCACTTAGGTTCAGGAAAACTGCGTTAAAACAAGAAAATAAAATTTTTATTCCTTATGTGGTAAGAGAACATGATAAGGTTCTATCAATGATAAAATATATTCATAATAATGTTTCTAACCTAAATGGATATATTGTACAAAACCATCCTGCTGCTAAAAATTCTAAATCAAATCTTGAATTAATTTCTAAAATTGAAAAAATATTAAGTATTAAATCTTTTCTTAAAAAAAAGATTTATGATTTAGTTCTCATTGGGAATTCAGGAGGAATTTCGGAGTTATTGGAGAGAAATTACTCAGTAATTCATATTTGTGAAGACCCAGAATTTGAGTGTTTTAGTGGTCAAATATGGAAAAGTATAAGAACTATCAAAATTTCAAGAAACATTTTTACGTATAAACTCAAAAATAAAGGAAATTTAATAAAGTTTGGAAAAAAAAATACTGATTTAAATTTGATTTTAGAAAACTAAAAACTTTGAAGAAAAAATTATCAAATATTATGAATTTTAAAAAAACGTTTAAAAACAAAAAAATTTTAATTACTGGGCATACCGGTTTCAAAGGTTCTTGGTTAACGTTATGGCTTTTACAATGTGGTGCAAAGATAATGGGTATATCAAAAGATATTCCTACAAATCCATCTTTATTTAAAACATTAAATTTAAAAAAAAAAATTATCGATAAAAGAATAGATCTTAAAGATATTAAAAGTTTGGGTAGAGAAATAAATAGATTTCAGCCAGATTTTATTTTTCATTTAGCAGCTCAGTCTCTAGTTAAAAAATCATTAAAAGATCCTTATTTAACTTGGTTATCGAACTCATTGGGAACAATTAATATTCTTGAAGTTCTTAAAAATATTAAGATAAGAAAAAAAATCACAGCAATAATGATTACAAGTGACAAAAGTTATAAAAATATTGAAATTAAAAGAGGCTACGTAGAAAAAGATAGATTGGGAGGTATAGACCCCTATAGTGCATCAAAAGCAAGTGCTGAATTAGCTTTACAATCTTATATAAATTTATTTTTTAAGGATAACAAAAAAAATATTGTTTTCGGAATTGCAAGAGCAGGAAATGTAATAGGAGGTGGTGATTGGGCTGAAGACCGGTTAATTCCGGATTGTATAAAATCTTGGAACAAAAAAAAAATTGTAAAAATAAGGAGTCCAAAATCAACAAGACCATGGCAGCATGTTATTGAGGCTATAAGTGGATATTTAATTTTTGCTCAAAAACTAAAATTTAAAAACAAATTGAATGGAGAAGTTTTTAATTTCGGTCCAGATAATCGAAATAATTATTCAGTAATAGATTTAATTAGAGAATTGGAGAAAAATAACCTTAAATTAAAATGGAAAATAGAAAAAGAAAAAAACAATATAGAATCAAGTTTACTAAAAATAAATTCAAATAAAGCAAAAACTTTATTAAAATGGAATTGTATTTTGTCTTTCAAAGAAACAATAAATAACTTAGCAGAATGGTATAAAGAATTTTACAATAATAAAAATATGTATTTGTTTACTAAAGAACAAATTAACAAATATGAAAAAAAACTTCAAAAAGTATTAATTAACTAAGTATTCTATGAAAGTTTTAATTTCAGGTGGAGCAGGGTATGTTGGCAGTTCAATTGCTAATTTTTTAATAAAAAAAGGTTTTAAAGTCTGGGTAGTAGATAATTTAACAAACGGTAGTCAGAAATTTTTGATTAAAAAAATTAAATTTTTCAAGTCGGACATTAATTCAGAAATATTAAATAAGAACGTATTAAAAAAAAATAAATTCGACTTAGTTATTCATTGCGCTGCTCTAGTAAATAATGATGAGTCAATTAAATACCCCAAATTATATTATTTAAACAACTATAAAAAAGCTAAAAAATTTATTAAAAATTGTATAGACGCTCATTGTAAAAATTTTATAATTTCATCTACAGCTGCGATCTATGGTTACAGAAATAATAAATGCAATGAGAATGGAAAATTGGATCCTCAAACACCATATGCTAAATCAAAATTTAAACTAGAAACTTTTATCAAAAAACAAAAAATTAATTATGCAATTTTAAGATATTTTAATGTAACTGGAGTTGATCAGACGTTTAAATCAGGCTTTAATATTAAAAACAAAAATAGCTTATTTGTATCTTTATGTAGAGCTTGTTTTCAGAAAAATCTTTTTCTAATTAATGGCAAAGCTCATCCAACATATGACAAAACACCAGTAAGAGATTTCATTTATATAGAAGATTTAGTAAAAATTCATTATTTGATAGGAAAATTAATAAAAAAAAAAGAAAAAGAAACTTTTAGAGAAATAATTAATTGTGGTTATGGTAAAGGTATATCAGTTTTGGATATAGTCAAATCATTTCAAAAATACTCTAAATCCAAACTGAATTATTCTTATACTAAAAGTAGAAAAAAAGATATTTCATATTCTGTTTCATCTAATAAGAAATTATTAAAATTAATTAATTTTAAACCTACACAAAATAATATTAAAAAAATGATTATAACTAGTTTGAAATGGTACTTTAAACAAATAAAAATAAATTAATGAAAGTAGTAATTTTAGCAGGTGGATTAGGGACAAGACTTTCTGAATACACAAAAAAAATACCAAAGCCTATGGTTAAATTATCAGGAAAGCCAATAATTTATTATATCATGAAACATTACTCAAATTATGGCTTCAAAGATTTTATCATCGCAGCAGGTTACAAACAAAAAGAAATAAAAAAATATTTTAAAAATAAAATTCTAGATTGGAATATTGAAGTAGTGAATACAGGATTAAATTCTATGACAGGTGGAAGATTAAAGAAATTAAAAAAAATAATAGGAAATGAGTCATTCTTATTAACATATGGAGATGGATTGAGTGATGTTAATATAAAAAAATTGATACATTTCCATAAAAAATCAAAATCTATTGCAACTTTAACAGCTGTTAGACCCCCCGCAAGATTTGGAGCAATTAAGATCTTGAACAAGAAAGTTTCTTACTTTAAGGAAAAGTCTAGTATTGATGAAGGCTGGATTAATGGTGGTTTTTTTGTAATGGAACCAAGGATATTCAAGTTTATTAAAAATGATAAAACTTATTTAGAAAAAGTACCATTTGAAATATTGTCAAAAAAAAAATCTCTTAGTGCTTTTAAACACTATGGATTCTGGCAATGTATGGATACATTACGCGACAAAGAATTATTAGAAAAATATTTTAGAAATAAAAGAATTAAATTTTGAAAAAAATTTTAATCATTGGAGGGACAGGTTTTATTGGTTATCACGTCGCTATTAGGGCAATTAAAAAAAATTGGAAAGTAACCAGTATATCATCCACAAAGCCAAAAAAAAATAGACTCTTAACTCAAGTCAAATATTTAAAATGCAATATTTCAAAAAAAAGCGAAATTGAAAAAAAACTTAAAAATTTAAAATTTGATTATATTGTTAATTTAGGTGGACACGTAGACCACTCTGAAAAAAGAAAAACTTATTCAAGTCATTTTATTGGATTTAGAAATTTAATAGATTATTTTGAAAAAAAAAATATAAATTCTTTCATCCAAGCTGGAAGTAGTGTGGAATATGGATTTAATAAATCACCACACAATGAAAGAATGAAATGTTTAATCAATAAAAAAACTTCAGTGTACGGAAAGTCTAAAATATTTTCAACCAAGTTAGGGCTAAAAATTTTTAAAGATTCAAATTTTCCAATTACTATATTAAGATTTTATTTAGTTTATGGGCCTAGGCAAGATAAAAACAGATTTATACCAATTATAATTGATGGATGTTTAAAAGATAAAAATTTTAATTGTTCTTCAGGGGATCAGGTAAGAGATTTCATCTATATAGATGATGTTATAGATGTGATTTTCAAAGTCTTTAAAAATACCAAGGCAAAAGGACATATATTTAATATTGGAAGTGGTAAAAAAATAAAGTTAAAAAAAATTATAGAATACATTAGAGAATACTTAAATTCTGGTAAACCCCAATACGGTTTAGTTAAATTGAGAAAAGATGAACCACTAAATCTGTATCCATCAATTACCAAAGCTAAGAAATACTTATCATGGAAACCTAAAACAAAGTTTTTAAAAGGGGTAATTAAAACAATAAAATATTATAAGAATGGATAAATTAGTAAGTATAATTGTAAATTGTTTTAATGGAGCAAAATATTTAGACGAATGTTTGAAAAGTATTTCAAATCAAAAATATAAAAATTGGGAAGTTATTTTTTGGGATAACCAGTCAAGTGATAATAGTAAAAAGATATTTTTTAGTTTTATGTCTAAAGATAAAAGATTTAAATATTTTTATTCAAAAAAGCATGTTCCTTTATATGAGGGAAGAAATTTAGCATGTTCAAGGGCCAAAGGAGACTTTTTGGCTTTCTTGGATACAGACGATACATGGAGTGATGAATTTTTAGAAAGTAGAAGTAAACATTTTTATGATGATAAATACGATTTTTTTTATTCAAATTGTTTTCATTATTTTGAAAAAGAAAAAAAAAAAATCTTATTTACTAATTCAAAATTAGATAGTGGAAAAATTTTTAATTTTTTAGCTAAAAATTACCTTGTAAAAATAAGTACTTTAATTGTGAGAAAAAGAGTTTTTGATAATGAAAAAAAATTTAATAAAAATTATAATATAATTGGTGATTTTGAATTAGTAATGAGAATGTCCCTAAAATATAATTTTTTGGCAAATCAAAAGCCACTAGCATTAATTAG
>Ga0181553_10003562_pt1 | contig 13424 bp, 12 predicted proteins | sample 011ome_17_FD_133753 | JGI IMG/M metagenome (GOLD analysis project Ga0181553, IMG submission 133753) | Coastal salt marsh microbial communities from the Groves Creek Marsh, Skidaway Island, Georgia - 011502XT metaG (megahit assembly) | ecosystem: Environmental > Aquatic > Marine > Intertidal...
CTTCGTGAGCGACCATTCGAGTACTCGCTTGTAATTGGTGTCAGAGTCTTGCTTAGTGGGCAACACCGCAAGAGGCCAGTCGTGGAGGGCGGAGTCAACCTGCTCCATCAGAAGGTTTGCGCCCTTCACGACGCGAACTTTGATTGGCGCTCCCCCCGCCTTGACTCTGGCGGCAGCAAAAGCGTTGAGCCGTTGCATCGCATCGAGGGCCTCTGGCAAATACGCCTGCAACACGATTCCGGCGTGGTAGTTCTGAAGGCTGGGAGTTGCTAGCACCCGTTGGAAAACATCGAGTGTCATCTCGAGGTCGCGATATTCCTCCATGTCCAAATTGATGAAGGTGGGGGGATTAGTGGCGGCCGCTTTTTCGTAGAGGGGAACGAGAGAACTCACGACCCGTTCGACCGTGTAGTCATAGCTCCACATCTGCAGCTGAGCGACCACCGACGACACCTTCACGGACACATAGGTGACGTCTTCCCGATCAATCAGCGAGGACACTCCAGCGAGACGTTTTGCCGCCTCTTCGTGTCCCACCACGGCCTCACCAAGCAGGTTGATGTTGAGCTGGTCGCCCTTCTTCGTCAGGTGCTTGAGCGAACCACCCAGGGACTTGTCGCTGGCGTCGATAATCAGGTGGCTGATCAACCCTTTGAGGGCCACACGGGCGATCGGAACGACAACCGCGGGAAGAAGCGGGGCAAACACAGCCCCTAATTGAACGAGCCAGCGAAGGATTCCCGTCAGGAATGCAGGGGGTTGTGACCCTAACTGGCGGAGGTTAGCGGCAGCAACGCGGAGGTCTTCCGGGCGCAACACCCGGTCGACAAAACCCAATGCGAAAGCTGGACCGTCAGGGTCTTTCAGCAACTCGGCTAGGCGTCGAGAACTCGGGTCGGGGCGTCGGTGGAGGGCGGCTGCTCGAGCCAGCCACTGCCGAACTAGCGCGACGGAGTCATCCGCGAGGGACTTGGCCCCCTTGACTCCGGCGACACTGGGGGACTTCGACGTCGCTGTCGAAACCGTTTCAGACATATCCATGAGGGTAGGGGTTTTGGCGAGACCGCGCAGACAGTACCCGCCCTGAATACACTGGCGGAATGTCAGGGTCGACCTCAGTTCCTTCACACGCTGATGTTGTCGTGGTGGGTGGGGGCCACAACGGTCTCACCGCCGCCGCCTACCTTGCCCGCGCTGGACTGAGCGTGGTGGTTCTCGAACAAGCCGAGATGTTCGGCGGTGCTGCAGTCTCTACCGAGGCGTTCGAGGGTGTCGATGCGAGACTTTCGCGCTATTCCTACCTGGTTTCGCTCCTGCCGCAACAAATCGTCGACGATTTGTCTCTTCCCATTGAACTGATTCGTCGTCGCTACTCCTCCTACACTCCCCAGCCAGGCGAGCACACTGGACTCCTCGTTGACACTCTCAATGAGCAGAGAACCCGGGAGAGTTTCCGAGCAATCGGGGCAGAGGCAGACTATGAAGCCTTCGTCACGTTTTATTCCGAGTGCGAAAAGATTGCCCGCGCGTTATTTCCCACCATGCTCTCTCCTCTGCTGACCAGATCGGAGGTGAAAGCTCTGATCGACGCAGCCGCTCCGGGTCAGGGCCTTTTCGAGAAGTTCTTCGAAACGCGCATTGAGGAACTCGTGGACGCGACGTTCACACACGACCTTGTCAAAGGCGTTGTCCTGACTGATTCGCTGATCGGCACCTTCCCCCGCATGAATACGGACTTCGACACCACCATCTGTTTTCTCTACCACGTGATCGGAGGGGGAACGGGAGACTGGGATGTTCCTGTCGGTGGCATGGGGGCAGTGTCGACGTCGCTCGAGTTTGCTGCTCGAAAAGCGGGCGCCCAACTCTTCACTCGTTGTTCGGTTTCCTCGGTCGCAACAGCATCCGTCAGGGGCACGAGCGAAACCGGAGATTTTTCTCTCTCTGCGAGTGTCGTGGTTTCTGCTGTGGCGCCCGCCGTGCTCAATCGGTTGACGGGCCATGCCGAAACCCACTCAATCGAGGGAGCACAGGTCAAGGTGAATCTGCTTCTTGAGCGACTTCCTCGACTGCGAGATCCTGAAGTAAGCGCTGAGGAAGCATTTGGCGGAACATTTCACATCAACGAGTTGGCCAGTCAACTCACGGACTCCATCTCGCAAGCACGAGCTGGCCAGATTCCCAGCACTATCCCGTGCGAAATCTATTGCCACTCCTTAAGCGACCCCAGCATTTTGGGACTCGAGCTGCAGGAAAAGGGAGCTCACACACTTACTGTTTTTGCGCTGAACGTCCCCCACCGCTTGATTCGCGATCGCGATCCAGACGAAGCCCGAGCGCAGTTGCAAAGCCAGGTGCTCGCATCCCTCAACAGTGTTCTCGCAGAACCCATCGAAGATTGTTTGCTTAAAGACGAGACAGGGCGACCCTGCGTGGAGACAAAGACCACCCTGGACTTGGAAAAAAGTCTGGGCCTGCCGGGGGGAAATATTTTCCACGAACCGTTGAGCTGGCCATTTGTCGAAGATGACGAACCCCTCGATTCTGCGCCCACCCGCTGGGGGGTGGCCACGGGAATCGAGGGGGTGGTCTGTGCCGGCTCAAGTTCAAGACGCGGTGGCGGCGTCAGTGGAATTGGAGGCCACAACGCCGCGATGGCCACTCTGGAGCTACTTGGCCTAGCTTCTTGACCAACCGCGCATCATGTCCCACTCGGGCTCAAAGCCGTAGCCGTGACCACCGGTGAGACTCACGACGAGGGCAATCCACCCCACGAGCAGCAGGATTCCTAACAGCAGTAGCGCGCCACTGACGGCGACGGCTACTTTCGCGGGCACGTTGTTCTCACCCGCGCGGTGGGACCACACCCAGGCGATGATCCCCATGATGAGGGCGGGTAACTGAACGAAGAAAGAGAACACCAGCGCCACGACTCCCAGAGTCCGGCCCGGGTATTCCTTCAGGTCAGCAGGTGTCTCGACACTGTCAATGGCAGTGTCCTTTTCAGTAGCCATAGTGATCCAATCGGTTGGGGTGAAATGGGTGATTCCACGCTATTCACCCCACCTCAGCATCAGCTAGACGAAAGCTATGCAGGGCCTCTTAATCGGCCAAGTGGCGACTAGGTGGCCACACCCCCCAAGATGGTTACATGAGGATTGGAATCTTGACCAGCGGTGGCGATGCCCCCGGTCTTAACGCGGTGATTCGAGGCATTGTCCTCACCGGCGAGAGAGTCGCGGGCCACGAGTTCGTGGGTTTTCGTAACGGCTGGAAAGGTGTCGTCGAGGACGACACCATGGTTCTCTCGCGCCATGAGGTCAAAGGAATTAGCAAGCTCGGTGGCACCATCCTGGGAACCTCGCGCACCAATCCGTTTCACCACGGTGGCGTCGAGAGAGTTCGAGAGGTACTCAAGAAGCGAGGCGTCGACGCGCTCATTGTGATTGGGGGTGAAGGAAGCCTTGCCGGAGGAAAAGAGTTATCAGATGGTGGCATTCCAATTATTGGGGTCCCGAAGACCATCGACAACGACCTCAATGGAACCGACTTCACCTTCGGTTTCGATACGGCGGTGAGTATCGCGACTGACGCGATGGATCGACTGCGTACGACGGGAGACGCTCACTCGCGGTGCATGGTGGCAGAAGTCATGGGTCGACACGTCGGCTGGATCGCGCTGCACTCCGGAATCGCGGCTGGGGCCCACCTCATTCTCATTCCCGAGCGCAAGACGTCACTCGAGGAAATCACCCACTACGTCAAAGGCGCCTTCGATCGCGGTCGAGCCCCGTTGGTGGTCGTAGCAGAAGGCTTCCAGCTTGACTCCATGGAAGACGTTCACTCAACGCTCGGACTCGACGCTGCCGGCCGGCCCCGACTGGGTGGAATCGGAACCGTTCTTGCACCGTTAATCGAAGAGGCAACCGGAATCGAGACTCGGGCGACCACCCTCGGACACATCCAACGCGGTGGCACACCTAGTGCGTTCGACCGTGTGCTGGGAACTCGATTCGGCATGGCCGCTCTCAATGCCGCCCACGAGAAGCAGTGGGGCAAGATGGTGTCTCTGCGTGGAACTGATATTGAAATCGTCGAGCTATCAGAAGCCCTCGGCTCTCTCAAAACCGTCCCCGAGGCGCGCTACGAAGAAGCAGCACTGCTGTTTGGCTAGTCGTCAGAGTCGTCGACGATGGCCCAACCGAAAAGCCCGATGATGATGCTTCCGAGGGCCACTCCGCCGATCGTCCACGCCACAGGGTGTTTCTTGGCCTGACGCTTCGCCCACCACAGCGCCACCTTGCCCACATTGCCAGGCAGTAGGCGAGTTTCTATTTCGTCGAGATGGCCACCCAGCTCGCTCCGGGCATCTCTCACTCGGCGAAGCTCAGAGCTAAGCGCCTTCACGCCCGCTCGCCTTCTTCCGAGAGCGATCGCCCCGAATGGTCGCGATGTCTTCTTTCACGTTGTCAATCGTGCGCGTGGGTAACGGTGAGCCCGTTCCGGCCACCAGTTTTGCCCCAATGCCTCCCACGATTACCGCTATCACCAGCACCAAGCCGGCGACGCTGAGAGCGGCTGCCCAGGTGGGCATCACCAATGCCAAAGCGAACACTCCGGCTAAGACAAGAAGAAGCACCACCGCGACGATGAGGTTGAGAGCCACTATCAACAGCCCCAAACCAATGCCGGTTCCTTTGAGCCGAGCGATGAGCTCTTTTCGCAGCAGTTCTAATTCGGCGCGAATCAGTTGCCCCATTAGAAAGGGCAACTCGGTAATCAGGGCAAAGAGGGACCTCTTGCCCTGAGGGCGCTCCTGAGACGCCACGAATTACGCCTCACTCGATGGAGCGTTAGATCCTGAGCGACGTGCCTTAACCTGCTCGCCTACCTTGCGAGCCGTGGATTCGACCTTTTGGACCACCTCAGGCGCTCGTTCGCGAAGGTAATCCTCGGCTCGATGAACCTGGGCCTGAACGGAGGGGTTAGTCCACAGCCGCTCCGCGCCTGCCTTGAGCTGTTCGTAACGTTCCCGTCCAGCTCGCGTTCCGAGCACGTATCCGGCTGCGAGACCAATCACGAACATCAACTTGGAGCGCACTGCTACCACTTCCTTTGGTTGTATTCCTCAAGAGGCATAAATCGCCAATGCCCTCAGATTAGCGCGATTTTCTGGGCTTCACCAGATACTGACTCGACTCTCCGGCTCCAGATACAACTCATGGCCTTCTGAGACTGCGAATGTGTCGAAAAAGAGATCCAAATTTCGCACAATCTGATTGCACCGAAACTCTGCGGGCGAATGGGGATCTATTTGCAGAAGGCGTCGGGCTTCTTCTTCACGAATCGACAATCTCCACGACTGTGCCCAGGAATAGAAGAACCTTTCCGCCGCGCTCAGCCCATCAACAACTGGCGGTTCGGACCCATCCAAAGAAATCAGGTAAGCCTTCCAGGCGATTGCCAGGCCACCCAAGTCCCCAATGTTCTCACCGAGAGTCAATTCCCCATTAACCCTCAAACCGGGAAGATTGCTCGGCTCTAAGGCCGAGTACTGCTCAACGAGCTTCCCGGCGCGATCGAGAAAACGTTCGCGGTCTTCCGCCGTCCACCAATCGACGAGACGACCATCGCCGTCAAACCGTGAACCCTGATCGTCAAAACCATGGCCGATTTCGTGGCCGATGACGGCGCCAATCGCCCCATAGTTTGCGGCGGCATCACGATGGGGGTCAAAAAACGGATACTGCAAAATAGCCGCCGGAAAGACGATTTCGTTGAAGCCTGGGTTGTAATACGCGTTCACCGTCTGCGGCGTCATAAACCATTCGTCACGGTCGATGGGCTTGCCGAGCTTTGCCATCTCCCGCCGAAATTCGAACAACGCTGACGCTTCCACATTGCCCAGAAGATCATCCGAACTGATGGAGAGTATGGAGTAGTCGCGCCACCGCACCGGGTAGCCAATCTTGGGGGTAAATTTGGCGAGCTTCTCTAGTGCCCGCGACTTGGTCTCCTCCGACATCCACTCCAAAGCGGCGATGCTCTGCCGATAGGCCTCGAGAAGGTGCGCCACCAGCTCGTCCATCTTCTCTTTCGACTCGGCCGGAAAGTGCCTGTCAACATAGAGCTTGCCCACGGCTTCGCCCATCGCGCCCTCGACAACCGAGACACCCCTCTTCCAGCGGGCGCGAACGCTTGGTGTTCCACTGAGGGTCCGGCCATAGAAGTCGAAATGCGCGTCCACCATGGCAGACGTGAGGTAGGGAGAAAGGGCTCGAATCACTTGCCATTCCAACCACAGCGACAAGTCCTCGACTGAGCGGTTGGCCCAGGTGTGCCCGATGTTGTCCACGAAACTTGGTTGACGCACGACCAGCTGCGAAATGAGTTCTCGATCAAAACCGATTTCATCGACCCACTCCTCAGCCGAGAACGGCCTCATCGCCTCGCTCCACTGCTCAAAACTCACCAGGTTGTAGGTCTTTTCAGCGTCTCGGCACGACACCTGATCCCAGTGGTGTGAAGCAATCTCGGTCTCTACCGACATCACGGTCTCGGCGAAGACTTTCAAATCGGTCCGGCCGATCAGTTCCGCTACCCGCTCCAGGTGAGCGAGGAAGGCCTCTCGAACAGGCCCAAATTGTTCTTCGCGGTAGTACGACTCGTCAGGAAGTGACAATCCACCCTGCTCAATGAACATCAAATACCGATCCGGCTGACCGGGATCGTTGTCAATAAACACGTCGAGAAGTCCAGAGACTCCCCTCTTTTCCATTCGGGCCATCGCCATCAGCAGTTCTTGATGACTACTCGCAGTTCTCACCTCGTGGAGGCGATTCATCAGAGGACTCAGGCCTCTCGCCTCAATGGCTTCCTCGTCCATAAAGCTTCGATAGAGGTCTCCCACCTTGCGCTCGAGCGTTCCCTGGGGTGCGTCCATCGCCTCCTCGACAATGGCGAGCACATCCTTTTCGGCCTGTTCGGCGAGCACGCTAAAAGCCCCAAACATTGACTTGTCGTCAGGAATCGGGTGGCGAGCAAGCCATTTTTCGTTGACGTGTCGATACAAATCGTCAGCCGGCGAAATGGAGTGGTCGACGTCACCGAGTTCTAAGCCGCTTGCTGGCGAGATGACGTCGGACGGCTGAGAAGAACGAGGCACCACCACACCCTACGACGCGTGACTGAATGGCGGGTGGGTCAGGCGCAGGCCGATAGCGTGTAGCCGTGAAGCGGGGTGGAGTGGATCGCGACGTCCTCCGCCTCGCCCTTCCGGCCCTCGGTGCTCTGATTGCCGAGCCCCTCTTCCTACTCACCGACACGGCAATGGTGGGGCATCTCGGCCAAGACCCCCTCGCTGCATTGGGGTTGGCTGGCACCATCCTTCAAACCATTGTCGGCCTCCTCATTTTTCTTGCCTATGCGACCACCCCGTTTGTGGCGCGACGTTTGGGGGCCGGAGACCGACCAGGCGCGATGTCCGCCGGAGTGGATGGGGTGTGGCTCGCAATTGCACTGGGCGTGGTGATGGCACTGGTCGGACTACTCTCCGGCCGAACAATCATTAGCTGGTTCGGAGCAGGTTCTGACGTCTCCGAACTCGCCCACAGTTATCTCGACATCTCCTGGTGGGGTTTACCGGGAATGCTTCTCGTTCTCGCGGCCACCGGAGTGTTGCGGGGATTGCAAGATACGGTCACGCCCTTTGTCGTCGCGGTAGCTGGGTTTTCAGCCAACATCGCCCTGAATGCTCTCTTCATCTATGGTCTGGGCTGGGGTCTGATTGGCTCAGCCGTGGGTACCGTGATTGCCCAGTGGGCAATGGCGCTGTGGCTTGTGGCAGTGGTCGTCCGCCACGCGCGTGCCGAAGCAGTAACTCTGCTGCCCGGTAAGGCCGGAGTGCTCGGGGCGATGAAGCTCGGCGGATGGTTGTTTATCCGAACCATCAGCTTGCGAATCGCGTTCGTGGGAGCCACCGTGGTCGCGACTTCTTTGGGAACGGCAGAGCTGGCGACCTGGCACGTCGCGTTTACGGTGTTTACCCTGATTGCTCTCGCCCTGGACTCTTTGGCGATTGCGGGTCAAAGCCTGGTGGGCCACCGGCTCGGTAAAGGCGATCGTGGCGAAACACGAAGCGTGGTGAACCGTCTTGTCAGCTGGGGTTGGCTGAGTGGTGCTGCATTGGGAGTGGCCTTAATTGCCCTCTCTCCCCTTCTCTCTCTCGCCGTTACCTCAGACCCCACGGTTCAACGCTTTCTAATTCCCACGCTTATCCTTCTAGGGCTCGCCATGCCCTTGGGAGGGTTCGTGTTCGTGCTCGACGGTGTCCTCATGGGCGCGGGAGACGGCAAATACCTGGCCGTGACCGGCCTAATCAACGTGGCCGTGCTCCTACCGTTATTTGCGCTCACGATGTTTATCGCTGACACAACTACGCTGGAGTGGGCAGGTGTGGCGGCGCTTCAGGCGAGCGTCGGATTCGGATATCTCGGGGCTCGAGCAATCACGCTGGGCATGCGAGCGCGAAAAGATAAATGGATGGTGCTAGGTGTCACTAACCGTCAATAGTGAACTTCGTCGTCGGCGCAATGGAGTCTTCCTACTATTTGGAATCAGTGGTTTCGTCTTCGCCAACTGGGCCGCACGACTTCCTGGAATCCGCGACAACCTAGAAATTTCCCCCGCAGAGGTCGGCCTGTTCCTTTTCGGCGGAGCAGCCGGAGCGATATTGGGACTAGCGTTTGCCGCCCACGTCATCGCCTATTTGGGTGAGCGACGAACAATGTTGATTTTCATGCTCACCGCACTCACCGCTGTCGGCACAGTGGGATTCGTCAGCGTCTACCTGCCGTCCATCATTCTCGCGGTGAGCGTCATGGTGTTTTTTGGAATCGGAGCCAGTGCGACAGACGTGGCAATGAATATCGAGGGCGCCGAAGTGGAACGCGAGCTCGGGCGCACCATCATGCCATGGTTCCACGCGTTGTTTTCCTTGGGCACCGCATTGGGCGGAGGTATTGCGGCAGCTGCGAGCGCACTCGGCATCGGAGTGGACTGGCACCTCGGTGTGATTGCCCTCGCACTCGTCCCACTCACGATTTATAGCGTCCACCTCATGGGAGGGCCCGCCTCTCGCGGGAGCCACGACAACCCAGAGGAGCGCAGCACTGTGGGTGAGCGCCTGGGGGTGTGGAAAGAAGGTCGAACGATTTTGATCGGGCTCGTGGGCCTGTCGATGGCTCTGGCCGAAGGATCAGCAAACGATTGGCTGGCCCTGGGAATGGTGGATGACCGAGGATTCAGCAATGCCACGGGCGCCCTGTGGTTCGTGCTCTTTGTCTCAGCAATGACGGCCGGTCGAATAGTGGGAGTTCCGCTCATTGACCGAGTGGGCAGGGTGGTCGCGTTGCGCCTGAGTGCTCTCTCGGCATTTGCCGGCCTCGCCCTGCTGATACTGATCGAAAACACCGTGGTTTCTGTCATCGCCGTCATCCTCTGGGGTTTGGGAAGCGCTCTCGGATTCCCTGTCGCCATGTCCGCCGCCGCCGATGATCCCAAGCGTGGCCCCGCTCGGGTGAGCGCTGTTGCCACTCTTGCCTACGGCGCGTTTCTCATTGGCCCGCCCATCATCGGAGGACTGGCAGAAGTCTTTGGGGTGTTGAATTCGCTGTGGGTGGTGGCGGCACTAGTGGCTGCCGGGTATCTGGCCATCCCTGCGACGAAAAAACAAGACGCCTAGACTTCCCTGCCATGAGGGTGATGATTGCGACGTGTAGCGTCGACTACTCGGGGCGGCTGAACGCCCATCTCCCTCTCGCTAAAAGGTTGCTCATTGCCAAACAAGACGGAAGCATCCTGATTCATTCAGACGGGGGTTCCTACAAGCCCCTGAACTGGATGTCTCCTCCGTGCACGTTCAGTGAAATCGAGCCCGACGACGTCCAGCTCGACGCGGGGGTGACCATGGTCTGGAAGGTCACACATCAGAAGACAGCCGATTTGCTGGTGCTGAGCATTCACGAGGTGCACGAAGACGTTCACTACGAGCTAGGCGAAGACCCCGGTCTAATCAAAGAAGGCGTCGAAGCAGAATTGCAACGACTTGTGGCCGATGACCTGGAAAGTATTGGAGAGGGCCTCACGCTGGTGCGCCGTGAATACCCGACAGCAATCGGGCCAGTAGATGTTCTCGCGACCCACCGCGACGGTGGCACCGTCGCTATTGAAATCAAACGTCGTGGGGAAATCGACGGGGTAGAGCAACTCACGCGCTATCGGGAACTTCTCCAACGCGATCCACACCTACGCCCGGTTCGCGCCGTGTTTGCGGCTCAAGAAATCAGCCCCCAGGCGAAGACTTTGGCGTCCGATCGAGACATTGACTTTGTGGTGTTGGACTATGAGGTACTTCGAGACGGCGACCGCGACGACAACCGCTTGTTCTAGAGATACCTGTCGGTCAGCCTCACTAGGCTTTGTGGGTGCCTCACTTCGACACCATTCTCTTTGACCTCGACGGCACAATTGTTGACAGTGCACCGGGCATCGTCGAATCCATTGCCTACACCCTTCGGGAACTCGACCGCCCCGTACCCCCCATGAAGGACCTTCTGCATTGGGTCGGCCCACCACTACCCCTGTCGTTTGAAAAGCGAGGGGGCATCGAAGCGTCTCTTCTGGACGAAGCGGTGAGAATTTACCGCGATCACTACCTCAACTACGGCGCCTACGATTCCAAGCTGTTTGATGGGATGGGATCTATTCTGCGCGACCTGCGCTCAGAAGGACGCCACCTTGCCATCGCCACGTCAAAGCCGACCACCCCGGCAACGTTAATGCTGGAGCACTTCACCCTCGTCCCGTACTTCAGTGTCATTGCCGCGGCAGCCGATGATGAGAGCAGGGGAGAAAAACACCTCGTCATCGACGATGCCCTAGAAGGTCTCGCCGATATCGGCATCGACCCCTCCCGGGTCCTTATGGTGGGTGACCGCATCCACGACATCGAGGGAGCCAAGCAGCACAACATTCCCTGCGCGGTGGTCCGCTGGGGGTACGGCACGCCCGAGGAGTGGGTTCACGCAGACCACCAGGTCGATACCCCCCGGCAGCTTCGAGAACTCTTGGGACTGAAGGCTCCCCGTGGCGGAGACCAGAACTAGGCGGGTACTCTTCCGGCATGCAGCCAGATTGGGACAACCCCGAGGACTTACCGCTTCGGTTTAATCCCCCCGATGGCTGGCGGACTCCCGATTCACAGTGGGTGTCTCTCTACCAAGGTTTTCAACCCCCTCCTGGTTGGAGGCCTTATTCGCGGTGTCCCGCGGCGCCACCCAACTGGCCGTGGTGGGAAGAAAATGGCGCCGCCTGGTACACCTTCTTTCGCTTCCACAGCCCCCCGCCCACCCGTTCACTTGGGGGATGGTTTGCCCTGGGAGCCGCCGGTCTCTTCGCCGTGATGGTTTCGCCTTTCGCCCTGGGCTTTCCCAGCGCCTTCATTCCCGGTGGAATCGCCTTGGTGGCGCTCTTTTTCGGAGTGAGGGGGGTGGTGCGCACTCTGCGCAAACAATCCAATTGGCTCCATGGAGATCCCTTGGATCGTGTGAGGGCGTGGGCGGAAGCAAGGCGAGCCGAGGAGTTACCCCGGCTCTATGAGAAGCATCGACGCCGTAGTGTGCGTGAGCCGAGCTTCGCCGAGTTCGAAACCTCTATGCAGCAGTGGTGGTGGCGCGAAATGCCCGCAACCTCAGCGAATTAGTCACGACGAATATTGATGAGAACGCCATCGCCGCACCCGCAATCAGGGGGTTCAACACTCCCGCTACCGCCAAAGGCAATGCGATGACGTTATAGGCAAAAGCCCAAAAAAGGTTTCCTCGGATGGTGCCCAGGGTTTTGCGCGCGAGGCGCAACGCCACCGGAACTTGCTCAATGTCACCTCGGGTAATGGTGATGTCCCCCGCTGACATGGCCTGGTCGGTGCCACTACCGAGTGCGATTCCCACATCGGCATTCGCCAAAGCAGGGGCGTCATTCATTCCGTCGCCCACCATCGCCACCCGACGTCCTTGACGGTGCAACTCGTCGATGGCCGCGACTTTCCCTTCCGGCGTCACCCCAGAAATAACGGAGTCGATTCCGAGCTGTTTCGCCACGGCCTGAGCAGGACCATCAGCATCACCAGTGAGCAACACCACCTGATACCCGCGGGCCTGTAGAAGGGCGACGGTCGCGGCAGATTGAGGCTTGGGTTGGTCCGCCAAATACACCGCACCCCACAGAGTCCCATCGACCACCATCCACACTGCCGTGTGTTCCCCGGAGTGGGCGAACTCGCTCGCGAGACTCTCGGGAACGACTACTCGCTCTCCAGCAAGCCAGGTCGCGCGACCCGCCTTCACTTCTCGACTAGAGACCGTCGCGCTCACACCGAATCCCGCGTGAGTCTTCTCGTCAGTAACAGACAGTTTCTCGTTCGCGGGATAGTGAGCAACCAGTGCTTTCGCTATGGGGTGGCTCGAGCTCGATTCGACCGCGGTGAGCAGCGACCACATTTCATCCGAGTCGATACCCTCGGCGAGCGATTCTGATACCACCGACATAGACCCGGTCGTGAGGGTGCCGGTCTTATCCATCACCACCGTGTCCACGTGCTGGCTTGATTCCAATGCCTCCGGACCAGAGAGCAAAATACCGAGCTCTGCACCGCGACCCGTTCCCGCCAAAAGTGCAGTCGGCGTCGCCAACCCCAAGGCACAGGGGCAGGCGATAATCAACGTCGCCACCGCCGCGCGAAAGGCCCACTCGGGAGTGGGGCCCCACAGCAACCACCCCATCAGAGTGAGAAGAGACAGAGTTAATACAATCGGAACAAAGACACCCGAAATACGATCGGCCAGCCGCTGTGCGTGGGCTTTGCCGCTTTGAGCCCGCTCAACAATCGCAGCCATGCGAGCCAGATGGGTGTCACCTCCCACGCGTGTGGCTTCGATCACAAGCCGACCGTGTGTATTGATGGTGCCCCCAATCACATCGTCTCCCGCTGACACATCAACCGGAACCGATTCGCCGGTCACAAGCGACCGATCAATTGCGGACTCACCTTCGAGAATGACCCCATCCGTCGCTACCCGGTCACCCGGCCGCACCACTACCTTCATTCCCACCGCTACCTGATCAATCGGCACGAGGACTTCCACTTCGATTGGCCCGTTTGGCCCAGGTATCTCACGGAGGACCCGAGCCTCGTTTACTCCGGCAGCCAGCAGCGCCCTCAGGGCTTCACCCGCCTCTCGCTTCGCTCGGGTTTCGAGGTACCGACCCAACAAAATGAAGGTCGTGACGGCAGCCGCCACCTCAAAGTAGATTTCATTACCCACCTGCTCGGCCGGGGCGAAGAAGTGCATGGTCATCGTCATGCC
>Ga0181553_10003564_pt1 | contig 13421 bp, 8 predicted proteins | sample 011ome_17_FD_133753 | JGI IMG/M metagenome (GOLD analysis project Ga0181553, IMG submission 133753) | Coastal salt marsh microbial communities from the Groves Creek Marsh, Skidaway Island, Georgia - 011502XT metaG (megahit assembly) | ecosystem: Environmental > Aquatic > Marine > Intertidal zone...
AGAGAAAGAGAGAGATCGTCTCCGAATTAGAATTATATTCGCTTTGTTGGCGTTTCGGTTTCTTCTCTCTCGTTGTGCAAGACGCATGAGTGCCTCCTCGCCCTGCTGCGCGTGGTCTTCTCGCGTTGGTCTCGTCGAAAGAAGGAGAGAGAGTGCGCAGAGGAGGAGGAGAACGATTTCAAAAACAAACGCGATGATACCGAACATCGACTTTGACTTCCCGGACAGCGCGTACGTGAATTCGTTCAGGAACGAAAACTACCACCAAGTAAAAGGCGAAAGCTTGAAGAACAAAACGAAGCGAGGGGAGGTGTCGATTAATTTTCCGAAAAATATCTTAGAAAATGATAAAGCGGATGGCACGAGCGAGGAGAATAGCATCTTCGAGGGAAGGGGAGTGTTGCCGGAAATTCCTTTCGAGAGTTTACCGGAGATTGGATTCGCGCTCGGGTTGTCCGTTTTCTCGGGCTTTTGGGCGCTGTGGGAAGCGTTCGGGAAGAAGGCAGTGTTTGGAGATCAAGAAGAGGAAGAGGAAGACGTATTATTCTTAGAAGGTGATGAGTACGACGACGACGACGAGAGTAGTAGCGATATCAGAAAGATATCTGCGAAACGAAAACGCGAACGACACGTCGTCCAAGGCGTGGACGTGACGCTGTTCCCCATATTCAAAGACGAAGTCGTCTTGAAAGCGGTCAAGTTTGCCGAGGAGAAGCACAAAGGGCAAAGTCGGAAAACGGGCGAACCGTACGTGACGCATTTAGTGGAAGCGGCGAGAATATTAGCTGCGGCGTTACCTGAACCCAGAGATCAGAACAAATTCGGCTCGACAACGCGAGAGAAATTGCGAGAAACTATCAGCGCGTGCCTGTTAGTGGCGACCCTGGACGATCCAAACTCGAAGAGCAGCAATTTATTGAAAGGCGAAACGAACGATAGGATAAAAGATGAGCTGAAGGAAAATTTTGGAGACGCGACGGCTGAGCTCGTTCTGCAAGCGGCGAGGATGGGTAAATTGATGGCGGGTGTCCGAAGACGACAGCGGAGGAAAAGAAGAGAAAATAGCATGATGAGTAGCAGCGCGAATAATAGCACCACATCATCATCGGAAGAAGAAATAGAAGCACAAAAGGAAGAACAGGAAGAAGAAATCGACGATAACGAAAAGTTGGAAGAGTTACTCTTGGACGTCGTGAAAGATCCGAGAGTATTTTTGATTAAAATCGCAGAGAGATTGCACAACATGCGAACGTTGTACGCCTTGGACCCGCGAAAGGCGGAGACCGTCGCGGATGAAACTCTGCGCGTTTGGTGTTCATTTGCTGAAAAATTGGGCATTTGGACCGTGAAATCTGAATTGGAGGACATGTGTTTCGCAGTTTTGGAACCGGAACGGTTCGAGGAAATCGTGCAAAGCAGAGACGACTTTTGGTTAGAGGAATCGAAGCGGGGACGGTTTCGAGGGAAGAATTTTAGAGGCACGATTGCTCCAGAGTTACAAGAAGAGAGAAACGAGAAAGAAAAGGCGGAGAAGGAGGCTTTGGCATTCAAAACGAACCAAAACAAAAATAATTACGTGATGATGGATGCTTTAGACGAAACCGAACGTGACCCTTCTTGGACGAGATTGAACGAAACGCAAAGAGCTTTACGAAGGCGTTTGCAGTGCGTGCAGCCGTTTGAAGCGTTGACGACGCGGGACGGAGGAGCCATGCGTATCGACGAAAAGGTTTTACGTGAGTCGCCGATGCGTCCAGCGACGAAAAAATCCTTAGAAGCACTCGCCCAATGGCAGAATAAGATGTTTCAAGCGTTGCGGCTGGACGGCGTCGTTTTGAACGTGAACGTGCGAATGTCTTCTCGACTGAAGAGTTTATTCTCGACGAGCGAGAAGATGAAGAGAAAGAACGTTCCGTTCAGCGAAGTGTACGACGGACGCGCGACGAGAATCATAATTGGCGATCCAGTATCGGCGTCAACGATGACTTCTGACGGTGAAGGTAGTGCATCGGAATTTTTCGATAAAGATAAACTCGATTCTGGTTTACCGAGCGAAATTGAAGCGTGCTACGCGCTATTGAACGCGGTACATAAGATTAACCGTCCCATCAATGGTGAGTACGATGATTACATCACAAAGCCAAAAAAGTCTGGGTATAAAAGTTTGCACACGGCAGTTTTAGGCGACGATGGAAAACCGCTAGAGGTTCAAATTCGGACGCGAGGTATGCACGATGCCGCGGAGTGGGGCGTCGCCGCGCACTGGCTTTACAAAACGAGAACGGAGAATAAGTCCTCAAAAAAATCATCAAAGAAAGGTCAAAAGAACGAGGGCAACGAGGGAGAAAAAGATACGACGCCACGACTTGGGCAGGTCGTGCAACTTATTTCACCGACCAGTCGCGCCGGCGGCGGCGTTGTTGTCGGTGTCGAATCGGCTGGTCGGTGCACGGTTGCGAAACCGACTTCGTCTCGACGGGGCGCTCATACGCCAGACGCGTCCGAATGGGCGCTCGAGTTGAACGGGCACGAAAACTTACTTAATGAAGTGAATAAGAAGAAGTTAAAAGGTGCACGTCAAGAAACAAAAGAATACTACATTCTTGAATTTTGTTTATACGAAGACGGTCGATGGCACGAGCAAGATCAACTCGGGAAGGCTGGAATGATTACCATGGAACTGTTGGACATTTTCGCTCAATTGGACGATGAAAAAGGAGAGAAAAAGATTGAGAGCCGAGACAAACAGATAGTCAAGAAACAGAAACAGGCGCCCGATCGTATGAAACGCATAATTATGAAATGGCAGAAAACAAATCAGCCTCTTGGTATCATACGGTCCCAAGGTTTACGCGATGAGTTTGATGAGAAAATGAGCAACACCGATATCGACAAAGAAGCTTATTTATCCGGATCGCAAGGATGGAATCAAGCGCTCGCAAGGTCGCAGCCGCCGGCTCCGGGACCTTATTTTGATCCACAACAACCTACTTCTCCTAGTGAAGTGCAATTCACGCGAGCGGAAGCCGCGAAACTCGAAGCTGAACTCGCGCTTTCCACCAAACGCAACGGCAAAAGCGGAGCGCTCCAATCCGCCACGGTCGATTTAACCTCCAAAGGTTTGCTCGTCGTCACGTGGGACGATTCCACTCCAGCGCTTCGCGCGTTCCAACCCGGTACCACAGCCGGTACAGTTCGTAACCAAATGGCTTTGGAAGCCTCCTCCTCCTCCTCTTCCTCCTCATCCTCCTCCTCCTCCGGCGACGATGAGAAGAAAGCGAAAAAAGGACTCGTCGTCGACTCCAAATACGTCAACGTGAATTCAGTGATGGTCAGCGCGGACACGCAACTCCAAGACGCCGATTGCGTCTTCTTGGACGATTTGGCCGTGTATTAGGAAATACTGAAAATTGTATATCAGATCAGAAAGAAAGAGAGAAAGAGAGAGAACAAACATTGTTGCACACATGTTAGATCGTGAGTTTAATCAGACCTTTCTTCACTTTGAAGCGCATCATGCTTTTACACGCGAAAAACTCACCAATACCTAATCCAAACGCGCACATCATTCAACGCAGACTCTCGTCTTCATCTTCGCGCGTTTGCTCCTCCACGAGCCAAAACATAGTCGAATGGATATCTTCGGTCACGTCCGACCCGTGCGAGAGCAGAGTAAACATCGAAACGAATGCGTTTGGGGTGAGAGGTCTCGTCTCGCAAAAACAACTCTCCCCCGGGGAAGTTATCTTCGAGATTCCATTTCGGTATTGTTTCCAGGACGATTACGAGAACGAGTCCTCTTTAAGTTGGTCGGCGAGGATGGGGATGAAGTTATTGGAGGAGAGAGCGAAAGGAGAAAAGTCGGAGAGGTATGAAAAATGGATCGAGAGTTTACCGATGCAAGCACCGCTTCTACCCGGGATTGCAATGACAGAGGAGGAGATTCAGAGACTGATTCGATACCCTCCGTGCGTGATGAACGCTTTGAAGGATAAAGAGCGACACGAAGAGAGTAAGCGGCTCTTGAACGAGCGATTAGCGAACATAGGGTGTAGTGAGGCAGATTTAGATTGGGCGGCTGGGTTGATGGAATCGAGATGTTTCAAACAGGGCGGCGTTCGTGTGACTGCTCCCGGCATCGATTTGTGTAACCACGCGGGGGATAAAGCGAACTGTATCGTCCGGTTCGTCTCGGAGGTTCCTAAAGATAACGACGACTTGGCAAAAAAGGAAACGAAAATGAAATTGCAAGTGTCGCCAGATCGATTTAAACCAATCGAGAAAGGAGAGGAGATTACCATTTCGTACGGATATCAATCGAACGACATCTACTTTTCGTATTTCGGCTTTGTTCCTTTCGACAACGATAACGACACCGCGGTGCTATTTGAATCCGTGGAGGATTTATCCGAGTTCTTAAAGCTCGCCGGTGAAGAGATCCAAAGCGATCTGTGTCGAAACGAAACCACCGACAATTTAGCCGCTCGCATCCTCTCGTCCACCTCCTCCTCATCCTCTTCGCAATCCTTCTCCATCGCGGCCAACGGGAAAATCGAATCGAACCTCTCCAAAGCGTTCGACGCGTGCGAGTTGAACCAATCGCAACGAGCGATCGTCATCCAAAAGCGATGCCACGAAATATTAACCAACGGGCCATTCGTTGGCACGACGGTGAGGGAAGATTTACGCATAGCCGAATCGGAGGAGGAAGAGGAGAAGCACAGAGTCTGCGCGCGATATCGCGTCGCGAAGAAAGAGATTTACGCGTTTCCTTTGAAGAAGAAACGCTAATAGATTAGTAGTAGCGGTAGCTCGTCGCAGAAATGATTTTGCGTTTAGTTTTACACAGATTGCCTTGAAGTTTCATACGTGTCATCTCTCATTTGTCTATATGTCTTACAGTCTTAGCGCTCACATCCTCACAACTTAAGTAGGGGAAATACGACGGTTTTACAACAAGAATACAATCAATGCCAAACAGACCGAAGAATAAGTTCAATCGCATACCGAAACTTACCAAAGATGGTAAACTCGACCCGTCTGAGTTTCAACCGCACGCCTTCATGCCGCTTTGGTCGCTCACATTGAGCGTGTTATTCCTCTCTTTGGTGATTGGATTTTACGCGCGAAATCCCCCAATCGCGCAAGAGAGTTTACCGCTCGAACGCGTGTTAGCGAAAGCGCATCAATACTTATCGGATCCCGAGGGAGTTATCATCGGTAGGAAACTTGGTGGAAATCAGAACAGATTCGACGTTGGCGTGGTCTTAGGCGCGCGATTAAACGAGACGGATTTTCAGCCTTCTTTGCGCTTGCAGTCACGAGTGAGACACGCGGTTGATGGTTTCTGCTACGGTGAAGTGGAACATTTGATATTTAGCGGCGCTTCTGGAAAGAAAGTCGTCGGGGATGGTAGAAAAAGGCCGAGTGAAGCGGCTGCGATGTTTGAATTTGCTTTGGCAACGGTCGAAAGAGCGCCGAAAATGAGTGGAAGGAAAGCGGAAGAGTATCGCTGTCCGATTGAACGCGAACGGTTTAGCGAGGCGAAAAGAGACGAAAACGGGAACGCGTATTACGTCGGTGAAGATAAAAACGGGGATCAGTTCACGTGGGTGTTGGAAGAGAAGAGTTTCTCGACGAAGGAAAACGCAGAGTTGAGTTTGAATGCGATTGTGACGAGAGAATGGAACTCTGTCGCGGTGAGTACGAGTCACTTTCATCAGTTTCGATCGAAACGCGTCTTCCTAAAAGCCATCGAGACGAGGAGATTGAGCAAAGTAAAGGTGAAAATGTTGAAGCAAGTGCAAGAATCGAGTTACTCGAGGCATAAGGATGGGAGAGAGCGAACGAGAGAGTTTGCGATTGGACAGTTTGATTTTGTGAGAGAGTTGCTCGCCATTTGCTATTACAAAATAAGGCGATGGATTTAAGAAAATGACATGTTACCTAAACCTTTGATTAATCTGCCGCCGTGTGCTTCGTAGTACATTCCTAATACTATTACTCTTACGATGCGAGATTCTTAATCCGTAATTGATTGAACCTCGATATTTCCGTCTCTTTCACCGTCGCTTCGGCGATAACGCCACTATCGTTCCAATCGCACGCCTCGGGAACCGATATCGAACACAGGATGAGTTTCTTGTTCACTTGGACGCACAATCGACTGAGCGACTGCAACTCGTACCATTTCGGAAACGATTTCGTGAGTTCGCCTCTGTTGTTTTCTTTCAAGGATGACTCCGACGCGTTACCCTCACTAAACACATCGAACGATTTTCTCGCGCCGTTGTTTTCTGGCAAAACTAACGCGCAGCAATCCGAGTGCACCAACGACGGATGTCGACGATACAAAACTAAATCCGCGCCGTATTGCAAACCGGATCTCGGCAACCATCCTTGCAACCGAAAGTGACACGTAGCTACGCACTTTAAACCGAACGCAGCACCTGCGGTCTCGCGCAACAGCGTCCAAAACTGCTCACGAGAAAGCTCCACGTGTCGTCCACCTTTGTTATTGTTGTTGTTGTTGTTGTCGTTGTTATCATTCTTGTCGTCGCTATTGCTATTTACTATGCTCTCCTCGTACGCGTACACGACCAAACACCCAACCACGGCGTGTAAATAAAACGCATCTTCTGGTGATAATCTCAACGCCACTACATCTCGATGCACAAAAGGCACGTCCCTCGCGACGCACTCTCGCACTCTTCTCCCTATGTTCAACTGATCGAACAAACTCGCCACGCGTCTCGGGCACGAAACCCACACGCTCTCTCGATGAAACGCGCCGCGAAAGACGCAGTTCGCGAGTTCAGAAATTATAGACTCTGGATTTCGACTCTCTCGCGCTTGTCGGTGCTTCCCTCGTTTCCATTTGATTCGCGCGTTCAAGTTTATCGATGGCATACTATTTGTCGTCGCTGTCGTTGTTTTGCTCTTTAATTGTATACCAACTCTACACGCTTTAGGAGCCTCCTTTGCTCTTCTTCGTCCTCCTCCTCTCTCCTTCCTCGAGAGCCTCTGCCGATGATGTCACTCTCTCCTGCAACGCTCGCTCTTCGATTTTCAGCTCGTTCACTTTGTTCTGCAAAAACTCTCGCAACTCTCGCAGACTTTTTATTCTCGTCCTGAGTAACAAAAGGATCCGGTCTTTGGTTTTCCCCGTGGTGGAACTCCTCGACGTTAACGGGAGTAAACCTTCTTTACGTTTCTTTGTGTCTTGGTCTTCTTTAACTGCGTCGTCGATATCGAAATCGAGGTTCCCGCGAGGAGGGAAAGAGGTTTTCTCGGTTCTGGTGGTGCGCTTCTTTTGCACGCGCGTCATGTATGATTCCTAAATGTGGGGGATTGAAACGAAGGAAGAGGAGACCAATTGAAGAAAAGAACAGAAGCGCTCGTCGATGAACGTATTGATTCTTGTGGTTCGTAGTAGTATTAAAAATGGTTTACTGTTTGCGTGTTTATCTTGTTGTTTATGTTGTTTTTATTATTCGTCGTCGTCGTCGTCGTCGTCGTCGTCGTCGTCTTCCTCGTCTTCGTACTCTTCGTCGTCGTTCGCTCCTCTTCCTCCTCCTCCTCCTCCTACGGCTGCCGCGCTCCCGCCGAAGGAGATCGAGCTGCTCCCACTACTCCCGAGTCTCCTCGCAGGTTCCTCCCCTGGAAAGTACCCGTATTTATTTTTAAAAGCCTTCTCGTACCGCGCGCGTTGCTGGTCGATTTTCGTTTGCGGGTTCAAACTCCCGCCCGGTCTTTTGTATTCCCACAACGCCCAGGCGCCGGCGACGAGGAGGATGCCGAGACCCATCGTGCTCGGTTCGCCTTCGCCTCCTGGATTCCACCCGTCGTCGTAGTCGCCGTCCTCGCCGTCATCGCCGTCGTCACCGTTACCACCTCCGCCCATGCCGCCGTCGTCGCCGCCGTACCCGAGTTTTCGTTGCTCCTGCGTTTCCATCCGGAGCGGCGCCGAACCGGGGCCGCGACCTTTGTCGGACGAGGAACCGCCGCCGCCGCTGTTGTTATCATCATCGTACGAAGAAGGAACGAAAAACGAAGGTCAGTAAAAAAGATCGAAAGAGAGAGAAAAGAAAACAGTCGTCGTCGTCCTCTCGCTCTCTCACGAACAAACAAACAAACAAATGGACGCATCGTCCTCTCGAGTCGCTTCGAAGGCATCACACGGAGGTTTTGGGGGAAACGAACGCATTTTGTCTCTCAATCTCATCTCCGAGAAGAAGTCACAGCAGAAGAAGAAGGAATAGAATCGCACCTCTTGGGAAACCCGAACCCTTCCGGTGCGTCGTTGTTCGAGCCGCTCTTTCCTCCTTTCTTCGCCATCGCTTTTATACTCATCGTTTGTGTCCTCTTCTTGTTGGTCGTTCGTTGGTGTTTCCTCGACTGCTTTTTGTCTTGCCCGTTGTGTCTTTGCGGGCAAAGACTGACTTTTGTGGTGGTGTTGCGACTCGTCGTAAACATCATCTCTCTTGTTCTCTCTCTCCTTCTCTCTCTCTCTGTGTGTCTGTGTGTATCTGTGACTTTTCACGGAAGACAGAAGTTGTTTCTCTCTCTTTCCGAAAGCACGTTCACTCTCCCGGTGACTCTTTCTTTCTCTTTGAGGTTTTTTCCATTTTATCCGAAATTTCCTCATTTAGAGACACACGACAACGAGTATGTTTACGATATCAGCCGCATCGTCGATGGTCTCCTCGTCTGGTGCGTCTCATTCGAGCGAGAGTAATACGAGCACGAGCAGAGGTACTGCTCGTGGGAGTCTTCTTCTTCGAGGAGGACGACGACCAAGAAGAAAGGAAAAGAGCAAAAGCCTTTGCACGACGGCAACACGCGCACCAACGAGAGAAGAAGAACGAGACGAGTTTGAAGAGGAGAGGAAGATAAAGAAGGGAGAACAACAACGACGAATAATTGGAAACGAGATGATGACATCACTGTCAACGGCTGCGGCGTTTTGGATGACGACACAAAACATCGCGATGGCAAACGCGGCGGAAACGTTTGATGACGCAGAGGCGGCGAGAGCATCATCAAATCTCGTGGAAACGATGATGATGGAAACGACGACGAGTTCATCCGGCAACGCGGGGTTAGAATCTGTCCGCCTCGTCGTCGCGGTGAGCGCCATCGCGCTGATTCTCTTCCAAGGCCCAAAAGGGGACGGGGTGGTGAACAAGCTGAGCGAGAAGCGAGTGTTTTCCTCCGCGAAGAACGCGAAGAGCGCGGTGGATTACGTGACGTACGCGTTGATTGGAGGGTTTATAGTGTTGAGCGCGGTGTTAGCGGTGGGATGATGAGAGGTTTATGTACGCCGCGCGTGTGCTTTAGAGCGCTTTGAAACGTATTTGATGTTTACTATTTTTGTTATCCGCAAGAGCGGGCGCGCCCGCGCGCGATTCGCTTGGTTTTCACCAGCGTTTTTGCGCGTTTGTCTATTTACTACTCTATTTACTATTATTGTTTCTTCTTCTGTTTCTTCTTGGCCACCGTTTTCTTCTTAGGGGCGAGTGCCAAAGGTTTCTCGTTTGTCTTCTTCGGCGCCGCGGCGGTTTTCTTCTTCCTCTTCGGCGGCGCGGCGGCGAGTTGTAACGGCGACGGGACCGGTTCTGTTACTGCATTTTCGTCGTCACTCTCTTCTTCTTCTTTGTCTTCTTCACCTTCCCTATTCTCGTCTACCGCGGTCTCCTTTTTCTTTACATTCTTCTTTCTTGTCGTCGTCGACTTCTTCTTCGATCCGGGTTGTTTATCCGGAAACACGATGCTCGCGTCAAAATCTTCTCCTTTTAAATCCGCGACTGCCAGCGCCAAACGCTTACTCTTAATTTTCGTAAAACCGTCGGACTTTTGCACCAAACTCTCGTAGTAATCCTGCATCGTCCTTTGCTTGTACTTTTCGTTGCGTTCTTTGATTTTATCGTACATCGGCTTGAGCGTATCTGAGGTGAAATCCTCGGGCCAGTTTAACCGCTCGCGAAAGAAATCGAGAATGTCGCGTTCCAAAGGCGTTTGGTCCCAAACGAATTTTTCCTCGGACGGATCGACTTTAGGTTCAGCGTATGCCGCTCGAACCGCGTCGTCCGGAAAAGATGGTGGAAACTTCCACGTTGTTTTCTTCGTTTGGTGTTCTTGGTAGAAGCGCTTGCGCGCCGCGCTGGCAGTTTCGGGGGCGGTTTCCGCCGGATTGTCGTCTTGCTTCTTCTTCTCTGCTTCGCATTCATCATCGTCTGGGACGACGACGAGAGCGACTGAATCTCCGTTGTCATCGATCTGCATCTTCACCTTCTCTTCCTCGATTTTAATCTTCTCTAAGTGCTTCCTCACTTTCGCGCCTTTCGCGCCCGGTAAACTCAGCGTCTGATTTTCCGTCCACTTCTTGAACTGTTTCAATCCTTCTAAACTTTCCGCGCCGTTTTCTTTGTCCGCGTCTGAAAACCCGGCCAAAACTTCCATCGCGTTGACGATACCAATACCATCGATACCAACGGTGTAATCCGATCCCAGCAACATCGCTAATTGAATCATTCGTTCGCGATTCAATCCTAACTGTTTCTCGATGCGCGAAGATTTGTACATTTGAATCGCTTTCGTATTCTCGAAGGCGTTGCGAAAGACTAAAGTGGCGCCGAATAAGAAAACGTCACTATCGTTCGTGAAGACGCCGTCGACTTTACCAGTTCTGTTGAGATGCGCGCACTCGGCTTCAGCTTCTTCCGGAGCAACCACGTATGGAATGCCCAAGAGCATCAAGAGTTCTTGCACCTCGCGATACATCTGCGGCGTCGGTTGTTCGCCGTAGATTTTTTGCGCTTTCTTCCGCTTCTCTTCTAGAATCTGCCGTTCCTTCTCGTTCTCTTCAATCATGGTGTTGATTTTTTTCCTTCGCTCGTGGTCTTCCATCTCCTTTGCAGCGTTCGCAAATAGGTCGTCATCTTGCGCCATTTCTCGTTCGATTTCATCTTCCACGTCCGATTTGATGCGGAAATTTTTGAAAAACTCATTCTCCGGAGTATCGGTTTGGAACGAGGACGGTTGGTACGAGGTCGGCGGCGGAGGCGGAGGCGGGGGCGGAGCCGACGATGGTTTTTGAAGAATCTTTTCTTCTTCTACCACTTCTTCTCCTTCCTCTTCCAAAAACGTCACCATCTTTTGCTTCTCCTTTTTCTTCCCCTCGGCTTTTTCCCGAGACGCCTTTTCAGCAGCCTCTTCGTCTTCCTTTTTCTCTTCGCTTAGAATCTTTGCCTCGTCCGCCGCTTTCTTCATGTCTTCGTACGTGTCGCGTTCATCGTCGTTACCTTTTGGACGGTTCCGCAATCCTCGACCGACGCGACCGGGGTTGTCTCGTTCGAGCGAAAGGAAAATTGCGCGTTGTAAAGCGCCCTCATCGTCTTCGCTATCGACGTCGATGTTGTTGTATTCTTCGTCGTCGTCGTCGTCGTCGTCGTCGTCGCTCAAATATTTCGCTTCGTACGCTTTTTTTATATCGACGTTGTCGACTTTATCCTCGTCGTCCGACGACGATGACGACAATGGAATTTTGATGCGCTCTTCTTCTTTGTCTTTTTCTTCCCGTTTCTCCTCTTCTTCTCTCGCGTTTACATCCATCGTTGGTGGTGCCGGTAATGCTTTCGTGCGTTCCTCTTCTTCTTCTTCTTCTTCTTCACCTTCTTCTCCTTCTTCTTTCTCTTCGTCGCTTTGCCACTCTTCTAAGCTTTTCCCGCGAACGAATCCGTGCGTCATGGAGTACACATCTTTCCTCGATTTCATCGCGCTTCCTCCTCCTCCATCGCCGCTGGCGGGTGCTTCTTCTTCAACGTCTTCGCACTCTTCTTCGCCTTTGAACAATTTCTTCTTCTGCTCGGACTTTTCTTCGAGCACGCGCTCGACAATTTTCAAGTGTCTCGCATCTTCGTCGTCTTCGACATCTTCCCACTCCTCCTCCTCCTCTTCTTCTTCTTCTTCTTCTTCTTTGATTACTTCGCCTTCCTCCGCAAACAGTGGGTCGACCGTTTTTATATCCTCGAGCTCTTTTTTCGATATCTGGATCCGCACTTCCGATGATAAGTGTTCCTGTTTACTCGAATCTTGATTCTTACTATTTCTGTGCGGCATTTCCGCCACCGATCTCGCAATCGTCGGTCCCGGCAAGTGTTCGTTCAACGCCGAGGAAATGATTAAATCCGATCGAGGCGCGGATAAATCTTGTTGCCCTTTCCGACGCTTCTTCTCTTGGTAAAACGATTGCACCTGCGGACGGTTGTTGAGCAGTGTCGTCTGGCCCGCTTGGAACGAGGCGAAGCCTCGGTAGGAATCCTCCAGCATATCTCTCGTTTGGCCGTTTGGGAAGATCTTATTGCCAGTAGTGTTTCCTCCTCCTCCTCCTCCTCCTCCTCCTCCTCCTGACTTGCTGTGAGTACCCAAGCCACTTCCTTTACCGCCACCATCACTTTCTCCTTTATGGTACACGTACTCCAAACCGTCGTGCGCGGCAATCTTCTTGGACACGTCCCCTGCGTTATTGTTCCCGCTACTCTTCGCCCCGTTCTGCCTCATGGTCCGATCCATTTCTTTCCTCAACTTTGTGCTCTCTAAATACTTCTCTATTTGTAACTGCGAAAAGCTCATCGAATCTTTCTCTACCGCTTGAAACTGCGACCGATTCTTCCCTACGTTTTCGTCTCGGATCCGTTTCATCATCTCCAGTTGCATCGAAACCGGCAACGCGCCGAGCACGGTCGGGTCAATCTTACCGTCTTCATCCGTCGGGAGTTCCACATCCCAGGCGGAGAAATCCTCGTCCGGGTCCGTCTCGCTCTCTTCCGTCTCTTTGTTTTCTTTTGCGTGTTCTTCTGCTTGTTCATCATCATCATCATCATCATCATCCGGATCGATTATAAACTTCCGCTTCTTCTTCTTCTTCTCCTTTCCCGCGTCGTCGTCGTCGTCAAACATCATCATCTCCCCGAACATTTTCTCCTTAAAAAACCGTTCATCTTTATCCATATCTCTCTCCACGCGCTTTTCTAGTTGTTTCTCCAAAATCTCCCTCTCGATCGCGTTCATCAAGATCGTTTCCGCCGCTTTCCTCAGCGTCAACTTCGCCTCCAAACTCTTCCTCTTCCTTTCCCGCACGCACGCTCGTTTAATCCCCGGCGTTTTCCCGTCGAACACGAACACCGGAAACACTCGTAAATGGAGTAACTTTATGATTCTTTTCAGAAAGCCTAATATGTGTGCGTTTGCGATCGGTTCCCCTCGGTCGTCTCGCATCGCTTTCAGGAATTGCATCATCCAGATGGATGCGTCCACGGCGATGGTTTTCCCGGTTAAGGCGTCTAAATTGACGCGCTCCGCGGACGGTTCCAGGATCGTCCACAGGTCTTTCACGCCCATTTTTTTACTTTAAATGCTTC
>Ga0181553_10003565_pt1 | contig 13419 bp, 16 predicted proteins | sample 011ome_17_FD_133753 | JGI IMG/M metagenome (GOLD analysis project Ga0181553, IMG submission 133753) | Coastal salt marsh microbial communities from the Groves Creek Marsh, Skidaway Island, Georgia - 011502XT metaG (megahit assembly) | ecosystem: Environmental > Aquatic > Marine > Intertidal...
CTGATTACCCCGTTTTTAGATTCATCGGTCAAAAACTGATACACAGGATGCATGTTTTTTCCCTTGACTGAAATTTTGCTCATCATTGGAAAAGTTACTCCGTAATTCTTTTCGCAAAACACAGCAATTTCTTCATCAGTACCGGGCTCCTGAAATAAAAAGTTATTGGCCGGAAAACCGACAATAACGAAGTCTTCCTTCCTGTATTTTTCATACAATGCCTGAAGTTTTTTGTATTGTGGGGTCAGTCCACATTTTGAAGCGGTATTGACAATCATGATTTTTTTCCCTTCGAGGGTGCTAAAATCAAAGTCCTCCCCTTCCAGGCTAGCTACTTTAAATTGATAAATTGTGGTATCGGCTGCTTTTTGACCTAGGGCATTTAGTGTCGTAATCATTAGTGTGATGAGTATTAAATTTTTCAAGTTCATTTGTTTTTTTTCAAAGGTCGCTGATTTCTTTCAAAGAAAAAAATCAAAATATTTTAGACCACCTCAGCGCTTAAACCCTCTTCCAACAGTGCAATACATTTAGGAATCAATTCTTCTAATGAACCGGTTTTTACACTACACTTTCCTGAATAATGGACAATATAGGCACATTGCTCTGCTTGCAAATAGGTGTGCTCACAAATCGTTACCAAACATTCAATGACATGATCAAAGGTGTTTACATCATCATTGTAAAGAATGATTTCATGCTCTTTTTTTTCAAGCGTATCGACCTGCTCAATTTCTTGAGGGACAATTTTTGGATTTTCTTTACTCATTCTTACAACTCAGCGCACACCAGGACTCTTTTTGTTTTGTTTCCACTATTTGAAGACCAAATCGATTACACCTTTCCTTTACTATAAGAATATCTTCTTTATAAAACCCAGAGAGTAGCAAGCTTCCTTTGGGACGAAGTACCTTTGCATAGGAAGGGAGTTGTTCCAAAAGCACATTCCTGTTGATATTTGCAAAAATGAAATCATAATAAGAATCCTCCCTTTTGATTTTCTCACCTAAAGTTACAGTAATGTTTTGACATTGGTTTTTCGTAACGTTTTCTTTTGCATTTTCAACACACCACGGATCACAATCTATTGCATCAACCACTTCGGCTCCCATTTTTGAAGCTAAAATGGCCAATATTCCAGTTCCACATCCCATATCAAGTACCGTCTTCTTCTTTAGCGAAAGGGACAGTGCCAACTCAAGCATCATATGGGTGGTTTGGTGATGTCCTGTTCCAAAACTCATTTTGGGATTGATAAGCAACTCGTATTGCTTGTTGAATGACGGATGAAAATCAGCACGGATCACACAATCAGAATTGATCTCGATCGGTTCAAAGGCTTCTTCCCATTTGGCATTCCAGTTCTCGGGCTCGATGGAACGAGATGTATATTCGATTTTCAGTTCTTTATCCTCCAAAAGTGAAATAGAAGAAAGAAAAGGTTCAAAGTGATCTTTTTCAGCTACATAGGCATTTAATCCAGTCTCCGACATTTCAAAACTTTCAAAAGGAAGGTCTTGGAGCTGGGCAAGTAAAATCTCATCCCATGGAGATTTTGGGGAAATTTTAAAATAATAACCGATGTAGGTTTGCGTCATTTAAAAAGCATTGACAATGGCCATAAAGTCTTCCGCTTTCAATGAGGCACCTCCGATCAATCCGCCATCCACATCCTCGCCTGCAAAAATTTCTTGAGCATTATTGGGTTTCACACTTCCACCGTAGAGAATCGATACGGAATCAGCTGTTGCCTGGTCATAATTTGAAGCGATTAAACTTCGAATGTAAGCATGCATTTCTTGAGCTTGGGCTGGAGAGGCAGTTTCTCCTGTTCCAATGGCCCAAACAGGTTCGTACGCTAAAATAATATGTTTCCAAGCGGATACGGGAAGGTCAAAAAGCGCCACTATAATCTGCTGTGCCACCACATCGAAATGAGTGTTGGATTTGCGTTCCTTAAGTTCTTCACCAAAACAAAAAATCACCTCCATACCCGCATCCAATGCCGATTTTACTTTACTAGCTAATCCCGCGTCCGTTTCATGAAAAAGAGAACGTCTTTCCGAATGTCCAAGAATTACAGTATGAACGCCTAACCCTTTCAACATTGAAGCCGAAACTTCTCCCGTGTAGGCTCCGGAAGCCGCAGCATTCATATTTTGCGCTGCAACTACTATCGCATCGTCTTTTAACAGGGCGGTGCTTTGTGCGAGTTGAGTAAAAGCAGGGGCTACCATAATCCGGACACCCTCTGGCTTTTTAAACGATTTTAGTTGAGTTAGCAAAACCTCTGTTTCGGAAGAATCATTGTTCATTTTCCAATTTCCAGCTACGATGTTATTTCTCATGTTTTATGTTGTTTTTATTCTTGGATCTAGATAGCTATAGAGCAAATCGACCACAATATTAATGATTATAAAGAGAAAGGCAATGACAATAACCGATCCCATAACTACAGGAATATCTAGTTGATTCAAAGCTTCCACAATTTCTTTACCAAGACCTTTCCATCCAAAAATGTATTCCACAAAGATAGCCCCTGCCAAAAGGGAAGCAAACCAACCCGAAACTGCAGTTACCACCGGATTTATCGCATTTTTAAGTGCGTGTATAAAAATCACCTGATACTTGGATAAACCCTTGGAATATGCCGTTCTTATGTAGTCCTGAGAAAGCACCTCCAAAAGATTGCTTCGCATCAGTTGGGTAATGACAGCCAAAGGGCGAATACCCAATACGAAAGAAGGTAATATCAAATTCTTCCAAATAATCCGATAGGATTCTCCAAAATCGTCTAATTCATACAAACTCCCTGTCATGTTCAAATGCGTGTAGGAATGTAATACATACCCAAAGAACCAGGAAAACAAAATCGCACTGAAGAACGAGGGGACACTCATCCCAATTGTACTCAACAGAAGTAGTGTCCGGTCCAACCAATGGCCTTTAAATAAGGTGGCTAAAATTCCTAAAAAAATCCCTACAACTATTGCAATCAAGATGGAAGAAAGGGCTAGAATTGCGGTATTGGGAAGGGTTTCTTTTATTATATCCCAAATGGGTTTTCCCCGTTTTTGATAAGACGTTCGAAAATAGGGAAACTTAAGAACCAGTGTCTTTTCTATGCCTTTGTATAATCTAATTCCTCCGTAAATTGACATGTCATAATGTGCAAATTTACTGGGGTTTGTAGGATGAAATGAAATGGGGGAAAGGTCGTTTAAATAATAAAAATACTGCTGGTAAAGCGGGAGGTCAAATCCAAACTTAGTTTGAATCAATTGCAGTTGTGCACTGTCTTCATTTTGATCCAGCATCATTTGGGCGGGGTCTCCTGGAAGTACAGTGAAAAGAAAAAACACCAAACTTGCCACACCAAAAAGCGCTAGAAAGGCTTGAACAAATTTTGCGAGTACAAACCGCATTACTCCTTGAGATGAATCAGCGCAAAAATAGCGTAATTGACCATGTCGTGATAGTTTGCGTCAATACCCTCACTCACCAGTGTTTTCCCTTGATTTTCTTCAATTTGCTTTACCCGAAGGAGTTTTTGTAAAATCAAATCGGTAAGTGAACTGACCCGCATGTCACGCCATGCCTCCCCATAGTCATGGTTTTTATTCAGCATGAGCTCAAAAATAATTTGAATTTGTTCATCGTACTCTTTTAGTGCTACCTCCAAATTCATATTGACTTGTTCAGAAACACCTAACTTAATCTGAATCAACGCCATCACACTGTAATTCACAATTCCAATAAACTCAGACACTTCCCCTTCATCGACCTTTCTGGTAGTTTGCGTTTGTAAACTGCGAATGCGCTGTGCCTTAATAAAAATTTGATCTGTGAGTGACGGAAGTCGGAGTATTCGCCAGGCGGCTCCGTAGTCCTTCATTTTCTTTTCAAATAATGAGCGACATTGAGAAACAATTTCCTGATACTCCTTTTGGGTAGCTTCCATTTCGATTAAATTTGCTATAAATTTCGAATATATTTTTAAAATATTAATTAAACCTCTCCACAAGTTATCAAAAAGAAAAACACAGCCCAACAGATTCGCATCCGAGAACACCTCATCGATTTGGAGTCTCCCAAAATCATGGGAATACTGAACCTTACTGAAGATTCTTTTTACGACGGTGGGAAAAACAATTCGTTAAAAAAAGCTTTGGCACACACCGAGAAAATGCTTTTAGAAGGTGCCTTTTTTGTCGATATTGGCGTCGCAAGTAGTAAACCGGGAAGTCCACTCATCTTAGCTGATGCTGAAAAAAAACGCTTACTCCCCTACCTCAACGAACTGCTGCGGGAATTTCCAACTACTCATTTTTCAATTGACACCTACAACAGTGAGGTAGCACAGATGAGCTTGGATATGGGGGTCAGTATGATCAATGACATTTCTGGCGGGCAATTGGATTCAAAAATGTTTGCCGTCGTAGCGGCTCATAATGTCCCTTATGTTATGATGCACATGCAGGGTACTCCAGAAACCATGCAGCAAAAAACAGAATACAAAGAGGTTGTTAACGAAATTGCCTATTTTTTTAGTGCGCAGGTTAAAGAAGCCCAAGCCGCTGGAATTCATGATATTATCTTAGACCCTGGTTTTGGGTTTGGAAAAAGTAGAGAACAAAATTTTACCTTACTCAAGAACTTACAACATTTCGAAAGCCTTAACTGCCCACTACTTGTAGGGGTTTCCAGAAAATCCATGATTTATAAAACCCTTGGAACAACCCCCCATGAAGCTTTAAATGGTACCACAGCACTTCATGCTTGGGCACTGGAACGCGGTGCTCGAATTTTAAGAGTTCACGACGTCAAAGAAGCGAAAGAATGTAGTGACTTGTGGCAAACCCTCCAATAGTTTTTTTAAATTTACAAAAAGCATCATTTTTTGAACACTGCAGATTTTATAGACTTTTCTTTTGTTGATGTCATCGACATCTTACTTGTTGCTTTACTCCTGTTCTATTTGTACAAGCTGGTACGCGGGACGGTAGCCATCAATATTTTTATTGGGATTGTTATCATCTATCTCATTTGGAAGTTGACAGATCTGCTGAATATGGATGTCTTAAGTAATTTATTGGGGAAATTTATCAGTGTCGGATTCTTTGCGCTTATCGTTGTTTTTCAACAAGAAATAAGAAAATTTTTACTGCTTTTAGGCTCTACCAATTTCACAAACCGAAAAAACGTTGTGCGGTATTTCAAGTTTTTAAACCAAAGAAGTCTGGGTACAAATTTGAATATCAAGGTTTTAATTGATTCGTGCTTTGAAATGTCAAAAAACAAAACTGGAGCTATTATCGTTTTGCAAAGAAGTAACTCGCTTGATTTTACATTAAGTGAAAACAACCTCACCCAAATCAAATTGAATCCTCAAATCTTGGAAACGATATTTTTTAAAAACAGCCCCTTACACGACGGTGCCATTCTGATTGAAAACAATACTATTGTAGCCACCCGGGTGATCTTACCCGTTAGCGACAGTACAAAAGTTCCTTCAAGCTATGGTTTACGACACCGAGCCGCTTTAGGGATTTCGGAAAAGACCGATGCCCTAGTTCTAGTCATCTCAGAACAGTCAGGTAAAATAGTTTATGTCAAAAACGGAACTTTTATCAAAATCGATAGCCCAGAATCCTTGCGAGAGTTACTGACACAAGATTTGGAGGAGTAGCTAGGCAGAGAGTACATCTGCAAACTGAACCTCATAGAGTTTGGCATAGTGTCCCTGAGTTACTTGCAACAGCTCTTTATGGGTTCCTACTTCTACGATTTGCCCTTGGTCCATCACCACAATCCGATCTGCATTTTTAACTGTTGCCAAACGATGGGCAATCACGATGGAGGTTTTTCCTTTAGTTAAGGTGTCTATTGCCCTTTGTATAATTTCTTCTGAATAGCTATCTACAGAGGAGGTGGCCTCGTCCAAAACTAAAATCGTAGGGTCAGAGAGGTAGGCTCTTAAAAAAGCAATTAACTGTCTTTGTCCGGAAGAAAGCATCACCCCGCGTTCTTTGACATTATAATCGTATCCTTCGGGTAAGGTTTGGATAAAATCGTGTACTCCGATTTCCTTAGAGGCTTGAATGACTTGAGCTCTAGTGATTTTTGGGTTGAACAGCGTAATGTTGTTGTATAAACTATCGGCAAAAAGGAATACATCTTGAAGCACCACAGAAACGTGTTTCCTAAGGGTTTGTAAATCATAGGAGCGGATGGAGATCCCATCGATGGTGATGTTACCCGAGTCAAATTCATAAAAACGGGATAGTAAATTGATAATTGTAGATTTTCCTGCACCTGTTGCCCCCACTATGGCAATGGTTTCTCCCGCTTTGATATCTAAAGAAATCTCCTTGAGTACGGGTTCTCCAGGTAGGTAGGAAAAGCCTAATTTTTTAAGCTGAATATCTCCTTTTAACTCCGTGGGAAGGAACGTCCCTTCATCTTCTATGTTGCTTTCTGTTTCTAGAATTCCAAAAATCCGATCGGCAGCCACCATTCCCATTTGCAGGGAATTAAACTTATCTGCTATTTGTCGCAGGGGTCTAAAAAGCATTTGGGACATCTGAATGAATAGGAAAATAGTTCCCAAGGAAACAGCTCCCCCAGAAATAACATTCACTCCCCCATACCACACCAACAAACCGATGGTAACCGAAGAGGAGATTTCCGCAACAGGGAAAAAAATGGAGTTAAACCAAACTGTTTTGAGCCAAGCCTGTTTGTGCTTTTCGTTGATCGCTACAAAGTTGTCGTACTCAATCTTTTCTCGATGAAAGAGCTGAACAATTTTAATTCCGCTGATTCGTTCTTGAACAAAAGAATTGAGGTTGGCAACTTGTAAACGCACTTCTTCAAAAGCTTTTTTCATCGACTTTTGAAACAGTCGGGTGGCGTAAAGGATTACGGGCAAAACAGAAAAAACGATCAAAGAAAGGCGCCAATTCACATACAACATGACCACTATGACCAAAATCATCTTTAACAGATCCGCAATGATCATAAACAAGCCTTGAGAAAAAATACTTGCAATGGTTTCTATATCACTTACGGCACGAGTCACCAAGCGACCTACGGCGGTTTTATCAAAATAAGCCATCTTGAAATGAATGATCTTATCGAATAACTTCACTCTCAAATCTTTAATGACCTTTTGTCCTAGCCAATTGGCATAGAAGACAAAAAGAAACTGAAAGAGCACTTCCAGCAACAACGTCACTAACATCAAGCCTACAAAAAGTTGCATTCCTGTGTAGTCTTTTGGAGTGATGTAGTCATCTACGGTGACTTTTAGTAAATAAGGTGTTAATGTAGAAGACACCGAGAGTAAAATCGCAGCAAACATTACAAAGTAATAAGTCGCTTTGAACGGCTTAATAAAAGCCATTAGCTTCCCGAACAACTTCAGATCAAAAATTTTACCACTTACTTTTGCCATGCTTACAGATAGATATTTTTTGGGTATTCGATACGAGTTAAAAACAAACCCTGTGCGGGGACAGAATACCCAGCTTCAGATCGGTTTTTATTTTTTATAATTTGATGCAAATCCTCTACTTTTTTCTTTTTCAGACCAATCTCTACCAAGGTTCCTACAATGGCGCGTACCATGTTCCTTAAAAATCGGTTGGCCGTGATGGTAAAGGTATAACCCTTTTCTGAATTGGTCCAAGTTGCATGGCTAATCTTACACAAAAAGGATTTTACATCGGTATGGGACTTTGAAAAACATTCAAAATCTTCGTACTCCAAAAGCAGGGCTGCCCCTTCATTCATCTCTTCCAAATCCAGAGGTTGTTTTACAAGGTACTGCAACTCGTTTCCAAAAGGTGTTTTTTCTTTGGCAATGTGGTATTCATAGGTTCTGGAAAGAGCATCAAAACGAGCATGCGCGTCTGGTTGAACTTCTTGAAGCGATTGAATGGCAATATCCTGGGGTAAAAACTGATTGAGTTGGTAAACAAAATATTGATGTGCTCCTCCCGCTATGTTTCCATCAAAATGAGCAATCATTTGGCGGGCATGAACCCCGGTGTCTGTTCGTCCTGCAGCTACTAAAGGAGTGGGGGTTTTTAACAAAGTTCCAAATGCGTTTTCCATAACCTCTTGCACCGAAAGTGCATTGGGTTGGCGTTGCCATCCATGGTAATGGGTACCCGCATACGAAAATTCAAGAAAAAAACGCACAGTCTGACTTTAAGGGGTAAAGATAGTTTGAAATAATTTTGGATACAATCTCTTTCCCCGTCATTAAAAATTACGCTTCGGTATTTTTATTTGTTCGGTCGTGCAAACGGTCTAACACCCACTCCAGTTCCCTGGCTTTCGTCGATCTAAAGACATCGATGGTGAGGCTTCCATTTTTAATTTGGATGAGTTTATTATGACGTTCTGTATAACTTGCAAACAGCATCAGTAAAAGTAAAAAAGGCGGTAATAACATTGTAAATACTAGCCGAGTCAAAAAAATACAAATAGAATGAAACTCCTGTAAAAACGATAGTGAACCCGAACCCAATCCACCAGCCTTTTCCCATTTTTTTTAAAATTACTCGATCCATTTCTTCATAAAGGAGTTTACGCGGGGTATGGCCTTGTTCTAATTGAAAAAGGATGCACTCTTTATAAAAGTCAATTTTACTTTTACTCCTAGAGGTACTGATGAGGGATTCTGGTGCGGGATTCATAAAGTAGGTAATTGTAAGATTCGATATCTTTGGCTAATAAAGTTATACTTTTTTGAAAAAAATCCTATTACTTTCCGATACTCATGGTCACATGGATGAAAAAATAGCTTCTTATGCCGCGCAGGCAGATGAAGTTTGGCATGCGGGAGATGTAGGTAATCCAGAGGTTCTGGATGCCCTAGAGGCGATAAAACCACTACGCGCTGTTTTTGGGAATATTGACGGGCATAGCATACGTCTTCAAACCGAAGAGGTTTTACATTTTACATGTGAAGGAGTTGCGGTGGTAATGACCCATATAGCAGGCTATCCCGGAAGGTATACTGCCACAGCGAAAAAACTGATTGAAAAATACCAACCCCAACTGTTTATCTGTGGTCACTCCCACATCCTAAAAGTGATGCACGACAAAAAATACGGACATCTTCATATGAACCCAGGAGCCGTGGGCATCTCTGGCTTTCACAAGTTTAGAACCCTGTTGCGGTTTGAGATTGAAAAAGGAGAACTTAAAAACTTAGAAGCCATCGAACTGGGACAACGAGGGAAATTAGCGAATGCGGTCTACGGAACGGACTAAGGCTTCGTCTTTTAAAATGGCTCTTCGTGCTAAGAAGAGAAGGAGGATACTAGCCAGGGAAACCCCAAATACAAAATAAGTCAATGGATAAGCAACCCCAACAAAAAGTTGAACCCCGTAGTAGCCAACCAAAACCAATTGAATCACAATAGACAAGAGACACAAACGCGCTTGAAGCATTCGCTTTTTAAAAAGGAAGACCGAAAGCAACACTAATGTCGGGTTGAGATAAAAAAGGTGGTTTTTGCTTATCCAGGAGGCCTCAATCCATAGTATCGAATAATACAATAAACCCGACAACAAAAAGAATGCAAATACGAAATACAGGGACTGAATACGTTGAATCATGCTTGTGTTTTATGCAAAATTAAGTTTTTTTTAAAAGCTTTTATTTTAAATAAAATTTGTAATATTGTTCCACTACAACACTTCAAGGCTTTACAACAACTAACCAACCTTTTGTAAAGTACAAAATCATAAAAACTTTCATGTACGAAATAGCTACTCTTAAAACAAAGAAACTTCCCGAATTACAAGAAATCGCCAAAAAAATTGGTGTTAAACGCATTGCAGGTCTAAAAAAATTGGACCTGATTTATCAAATCGTAGATTTTATCGCGTCAAAACCCGACGAGGGAGCGACCGAAAATGCGAAAACTCAAAATAAACCGAAGAGCGATCCGAAACCAGCGCCCGAAAAAAAGATTGCCTTAAAGGTCCTCCCCGTTCAAAAATCAAAACCCAAAAAGAAAGCAGAAGACACGGGAGACCAAAATCAGAAAAGGGAACACCAAGGGAACAACAACCCGCACAGAAAAAACGGAAACCCGAACCACAAAAACAAACACAACAACGGCAGCAATAATGGCAAAGGGAATGATCATCATAACCGAGACAACAAAAGCCGCTACCGCCAACCCGACTTTGAATTTGACGGGATTGTAGAAACAGAAGGGGTGTTGGAAATGATGCAAGAAGGCTATGGCTTTCTTCGTTCTTCGGACTACAACTACCTCTCTTCTCCAGATGACGTTTATGTCTCCCAATCTCAAGTTCGTTTGTTTGGGCTTAAAACAGGAGATACCGTCTTAGGTTCGGTGCGTCCTCCAAAAGAAGGAGAAAAATATTTTCCGCTTATCAAAGTAGATAAAATCAATGGGCTAGATCCCAAAGTGGTTCGCGATCGCGTTTCTTTTGAACACCTCACTCCCCTATTCCCACAAGAAAAATTCAACCTTGCCGAAAAGCAAAGTACCATATCTTCACGAATTATGGACTTGTTCTGCCCCATTGGGAAAGGACAGCGGGGTATGATCGTTTCCCAACCCAAAACGGGAAAAACGATGTTGCTCAAAGACATTGCCAATGCCATAGCAGCAAACCATCCCGAAGTGTATCAATTGATTTTACTCATTGACGAACGCCCAGAAGAGGTGACCGATATGCAACGGAATGTAGACGGTGAAGTTGTGGCTTCTACCTTTGACGAACCTGCAGAACGACACGTAAAAGTGGCCAATATTGTATTGGAAAAAGCAAAACGTCTCGTAGAATGTGGACATGATGTAGTCATCTTGTTGGACTCCATCACCCGTTTGGCACGAGCTTACAACACAGTACAACCTGCTTCAGGAAAAATCTTAAGTGGTGGTGTGGACGCCAATGCTTTACACAAGCCAAAACGTTTCTTTGGTGCGGCTAGAAATATTGAAAACGGAGGTTCTTTATCCATTATCGCAACGGCACTTACCGAAACAGGTTCTAAAATGGACGAAGTGATCTTTGAAGAATTTAAAGGAACAGGGAATATGGAACTCCAATTGGATCGTCGTATTGCTAACCGTAGAATCTTCCCAGCCATTGACCTGGTTTCTTCCAGTACCCGTAGAGACGATCTCTTGCTGGATGAAAACACAATCAAACGGATGTGGATCATGAGAAAATACCTCGCCGATATGAACCCCGTAGAGGCTATGGAATTTATCAACGACCGCTTTACCCGAACACAAAACAACGAAGAGTTCTTGATTTCAATGAATTCCTAGTTGATTCATTATAAGGCACAAAAAAAGGCTCCACATGTGGAGCCTTTTTTTATATAAACTTAAATAATTCTTAAAGGGAAGCGACGTGTTTTGCCAGCTTAGACTTTAAGTTACCCGCTTTGTTGGCGTGGATTATATTCTTTTTTGCGAGTTTATCAATCAAAGAAGCAACTGTAGGAAACAATTTATTAGCCTCCTTTTTTGTAGTGGTTTCTCTTAATTTTTTGATTGCATTCCGCGCCGTTTTGTGTTGAAAACGGTTTAACAACCGTTTTTTGTTGTTAGAACGAATGCGTTTTAATGCCGATTTATGATTTGCCATAATTACAATTTATATAGTAGCCCGTAGGGGAGTCGAACCCCTCTTTCCAGGATGAAAACCTGGCGTCCTAACCGATAGACGAACGGGCCATATTTTTCGTGCGCAAATGTACACGGAATATTATTATTATACAAGCACTAAACAAAACAAAAAGTCTCGTCTCCGGAGTATTTTTTTTTTTGGTTTCCATTAACACCTCGTGATTGATAATTTAAATACATTTATAGTGCCCAAGATTCAAATCAAAACCCATGAAAAAAAACCTTTTTTACCCTCCCAACCTTCTTCTACTTATTTTTTGTCTCTGCGGAACGTTCTTATCTCTAACTGCCCAACAAAATCTAACTGATGAAAACCTAGCCGTTTCAGGCTATGACCTAGTTTCCTGCCAGCAAAATGAAGTCGCTAAAGGCAGTCCTCAATTCAAAGTACTCCACAACAAAGCGGTTTATCTGTTTAAAAACGAAGTCAACCAAAAGGCTTTCAAATCCAATGCTGAAAAGTACCTCCCACAATACGGGGGTTGGTGCGCCTACGCAATGGGAAGAAACGGCGACAAAGTATCCATAAATCCCGAGGCCTATACCCTGGAAGAGGGGAAACTCTATCTTTTTTATAAAACTTCTTTTACCGATACCCGAAAGAAGTGGATCAAAAACAATAAAAAACTCAAGTCCAAAGCGGACCAGAATTGGACCAACCTCACTAAGAGTAACTAACCTTAAATCCCTTTCCATGCTCAATAAACTTTCATTCTTTTTACGACTTGTAGTGGCTGTCATCCTTTTGCAAAGCTTGTATTTCAAATTCGGTGGACATGCAGAAGCGGTTCATATTTTTAGTACTCTGGGTGTAGAGTCTTGGGGCCGAATCGGATTGGGCTGTGTAGAGCTTTTCGTGGCCCTGACGCTCCTTATTCCCAAAACTCAGGTACTGGCTTCTTTTGCAAGTTTAGGCGTCTTTAGTGGCGCCATAGGCACTCATCTGTTTACCCCTGTGGGAATAGTGGTGCAGTGGGACGGAAATTCAGATAACGGGCAACTGTTTTTTATAGCGATACTTTCTCTTATTTTTATTGTGGTTCACCTTTTCCTCTACTCCAAGGAAAAAAATTACGCCCTAAAAGAGTTAATCAGCAAAGAAGTTTTAAAAAAATGAAATGAGAAAAACGACATGGATCCGCTTGTTTCACTATGAATTTTGGCCCTTTTGGGTATTTTACTTGCCCGCTTATTTTTATTATTTCTATTTGGCATTAAAATCGAGAAAGTGGGTTTATTTTTCAGTGTTAAACCCCTGTATGAACTTTGGCGGTGCTTTTCTGAGTTCGAAAAACAAGGCACTTCAAAACATCCCGAAAGAATGGGTTCCCAAAACACTACTGGTCAACCCAGGAGAAGACTTTTTAACAATAAAAAAGGGCTTACAAAAGGAAAAAATCAAATTCCCGCTAATTGTAAAACCCGATATGGGAGAACGAGGTAAGGGCGTGGAAATGATCCCTAAACTTTCTGACTTAGAGAATCACATCGCTAGCCTACCCAAAGAACCTTATTTAATTCAGGAATACATTGAGTATCCTTTAGAGCTGGGAATTTTATTTTATTGGGATTTGGAGGGGAAGCCTCAAATTAGCTCCATCGGAAGCAAATCCTTTTGTCATGTGACTGGAAATGGAAAAGACCCATTAAAGGTTCTTATCAAAAAAAATCCAAGACTAGCCACTCGCATCCCCCTATTAAAAAAAAAGGTTTCAAAAAATAAAAA